>Ga0257110_1000495_pt1 | contig 19214 bp, 24 predicted proteins | sample LP_taG_7_FD_190184 | JGI IMG/M metagenome (GOLD analysis project Ga0257110, IMG submission 190184) | Marine microbial communities from Northeast Subartic Pacific Ocean, Canada - LP_J_2015_P26_10m | ecosystem: Environmental > Aquatic > Marine > Oceanic | place: Canada: Northeast Subartic Pacific...
TGTCCTATATTATAACCTTCAGCCTGATACTCGTCAATCACACTATCCATACCTTTGATGATTACGTCGTGTTTTATTTGTTCGCACTTAGTCATTGTGTCTCCAACGTTTATTAATTGACCTTGTCTATATTCAACAATTGGAAGATAAGGACTATCCTCAAACGTACTTTTACCAAAATGACACAGTTTAGTACATTTCCAACTTTTATTAAGTGGAGGATTGCTAGTGTCTCTAATGGTTTCAAACTTTCTTTTCAACATCATCTCTACTTGATATAAATTATCTTTACTAAAACAAACAGAAAACATTCCACCATCATTAATAAAGTCAATAGACACCATAATATTTTCAATATCAGGATAAAGATGATGTACTGCATAATAATATAACATCAACTGAGGATCATCATGTAGTTTCTTTAGGGTTTTTTCTTGACCAGTAGCCCAATCTAATCTTCTACCTGTTTTCCAATCAATGACTTCATATGTATTATCATTCACTTTCGTAATTAAATCAATGGTTCCTTTTATAGATAATTGTCCTTCTAAATGACCTTCTTTAGTATCGTAGCTATATTTAGCCCAAGGCTTATCAATAGTAATGTCAAAATGTTGTTCAGGTTCAACTATTTCTCGGTTTCTAGGATCGAACATACCGTCACCATATTCAATCGCTTTGTAGACCCATTTATGGCAATCTTTATAATCTTTGACTGTCCATTCGTGGTTTGTAAATTGAGAAGTATAATACCCATATACCTTCTCTGTCATATGATCTAGATTATAATTTGTGATATCTACTGAACCTATGATATCATCTTCAAAATATCTATTATTATTTTGTATATTCAATTTAACAAAAGCTAAAATTTCTAGAACCTTATGAACAATAGTCCCTTTATCTGCTTTTTTATTAGACGGTGATCTAAGACCTAAATTATATTCTATAAAGTATTGCATAGGACACATGGAATGTGTACCATACGAACTACTTCTAATGTATGTTACTATAATGGTAAAATTCCTTTATCTATTAGAAAGTCATGAATAATTTCGTTTTGCTTTCCAATAGTCAATTCATCATTATCAATAACCAAATTAAAGTTTATAGCATCGTACCTATTGGCATCTAATGACTCTTCGCTTGCGTGTGTTGAGTTGTATGGGTTTCTATTAAGTTTAATAACCAGACCATCACTATTTTTAATAGCTTCAACCTCATTAGGAAATCGACAGTCTGCGATAATTGCTAAGTCTGGTTTTTCATGTTGAATTTTTTTGATTGTTGCACTAGCCCAGACGTTGTGCTGTATTTTCCTGAAAATGTCTGTTCCTACATATTGCATAACTTCTCTAGCTGTCATTTGCTTATCCGTATCAGGCCAGTAGCAATCGACTAATTCGTTTTTGGATTCATCAGAACCATAACACTGATGATATGTCAAACCAAACACATTCATACAAACATCTGTTTTTAACGGATCAGCAAAATTATATATTTTACCTATACCCAATCCTCGATTTTCAAAAATGTTTTTTACAAATTCAGCGGATGTGGTTTTACCAGATTGTTTTCTGCCAGCAAATGCTATAATCATACTACACCTCTTATATAATCTTTGATTTCCATATCAATTTCTTCTGAAGTCATATCAGCGATATCTGCTTTAGTAATAGATGGAACAAATACTCTGTATGTATTTTGACATTTTTCTTTAATTTGCTCTGCTGCTTTTTTACCAGCATCATCATTATCTGTTAAAACTATAATAGTCATTGCTCCTGATGAGTCCAGAATAATCTTTTGACGATCACTTAATGCCGCACCAAAAATACCTAAACTATTATGTATATTATTTTCTTCTAATTTCCAAACATTGCCAGGACTTTCTACTAAAATAGCAATACCTGTATCTTTTATATGTTTTTGAGCAAACCAAAAATTATACAAAGAATTTTGACTTTTAAAATTAGCACTATGTTTCCATTTAGAATATAGATATTTTTGATGGTCTTGAGGACAATCATTATCAGGATTATGAAAACATCCACATTTATCACATTTTTCAAAGATACTCCTACCTGAACAACCTATCATATATGTATAATCAGGATCATAAATAGGTGCAACAACTCTGTTAGACATTTCTCTATTAGGATTATTACATAGACCAATATCATATTTATCTAATATTACTGGAGTAAATCCCCGATCAACATAGTACTGTGCTGGTATTTTTAGTAAACCCCTAATACGATTTCTAGTCAAACAATTAGTTGTATCAACTTTTGCTGTATTTCTAATTTGATTCACAGCATTAGTAAATCTGTTTTTATTTCTGGCTTCTGTAGATACCTTAATGTCTTTTAGGTCTTTTTTAAGAAACGAAGTGACAAAGTCAATAGTCTCTTTAAAAGTACAGGTCTTATCGCCTTCCTCACTCCACTGATGTTTTCTATTAGATAATAATCCTCTTACAAAACCTATAATAGATCCCTTAAAACATTTTTCACATCCATGTGTTCTACATTTCCAATTTCCTCTATAGGAGTCTCCTTCAACATATAGGTTTAAAGCACTCTCATTATCTCCTTCGTGTATAGGACATGCCATGCTGATCATTTTACCATGATCTTTATAGTCCAATTCAAAGTGTTCCAATAGATCTTCTATATTATCACAAAGGTCATCGCACAAAACTTTTAGTTTTGCTTGATCATTCAAAGGGGATTTCTTGGTCATCAGCATTGTCGTCCTCTACTATAAATCCATCGTTATTATTTTTACTATTACTCATTACTTCTAATTTAGTTTTACCTTCAGTAATTTTAGCACACCAGCCTTTCATATTACAATTAATATAATCGTTATCATCAAGACCTCCACCATGCCTACTAATTAAAGGAACTAATTTTCTATTACCGTTGTCTGCTCCATCTTCAGCAATTTCTTCAGATGTTTTGCGTTTAAATATACTGAAATTACTACACAACCAAACGATTCTATCTGAACCAGAAGCTGTGTCTGTGCTTTCTTTTGTAATACCATCTCTGTTTAATTGTATAAAAGCAACCACAGGCACTTTATATCTTGTAGCAAAATTATGTAAAGCAGTCATCATAAAACCAAGAACTTGGTATTCTTTCATGTCCTGACTCATTCCAGCACTATCCATTAGTTTTAAATAGTCATAAAATATAACACAGTCTTTAGCAGTACCATCCTCATTCAATCCGACTTCTTTGATTAACCATCTTCTCATAATAGATAGTTGATCTTCAAATGGCTTACCAGCAATAGACTTATAGAATAATCGTGTGTTTTTTAAGTCTTTGACTGCTTCTTTTACCTTCATATCTTTATTAGGTGTTTGAGCGAACCTACCTGTTTCAATGTCATTAATTTCAATCTCTGTCATCATTGCCAGAACTCTATTGATATGGTCTTCTTTAGTCATTTCTGTGTCCATATTCAATACAGGAATCTGTAATTTGTTGGCGATATGGAAACCCATATTATCAGACAATAATGTTTTACCAGTTTTAGGTCTAGCAGCAATTACATTAACTGTGCTTCGTCGTAATCCTCCACCAATAGCCTGATCATATACTGGAAAGCCTGTAGGTATACCTACTTGATCTACTTTATTATCTACCAGACCTTGAATATATTCATCTAAGTCGTCACTAATAGATATAGGATTATTATCAACATCATTAAGCATATTTGTAAAATCAAATACAGTATCTTCTGCTATGCCCAGAATACTACCTATAGATTCAGTTCCTGTGACATCTAAAATTTTATCTTGAGCTTTATCTAATTGTTTTCTTAATAATCTTGCTATTTCTAGCTTACGAATTTTCGCAGCAAATTTGCGAACATTATCTAGATTAACGGGAAAATCTAAAACAGCCTTCAGATGTTGTACTTCTTCTTTTTTATTAAATACATTAGAAAGACCTAATTCTTCAGCGGTAGAAAAGATTAGAGCAACATCAATAGAAACCTTATGGTCTCTTTCAAAGATAGTTTTTAAACATTGAAAAATAATTTTATTACTATCCACAGTAAAAGATGTATCTTGTACAATATCTGCTATATCAAGATATGCATCATCTCCATATTGGCAAACACCAGCTAGTACTGCTCTTTCTGCTGCTGTATCCGAAAGTACCATTATCCAGCACTCCTTGAGCAATCGTTACATTTATATCTCTGTGGACTGTCAGTTAACATATTAGGATTAATCTCTTCCGTTTTTCCGCAAACCCTACACGTAACTTTGACCATTTTAAATGTTCGTGTTCTAGGAGTAGGGCCATATTGGTTTAATTTTTTATCTATTGCTACATCTGCTTTATGTAAATTCTTCTCAGCCATACTATCGAATTTATTTTCAACAAATTGTGGCCTTCTACTACCTCTGGTTTTTATAGGAGTAGCAGGTTCTTCAGGTGTATCGCCAGAGGATTCTTCTGGCAACATATTTTTTAACATATCAATCATTTGTTTGATTTGGTTTTCCGAAAGATTCTCACCCATTTTTTACCATCCCTTTTGCTCTTTGTATAGAAATTAAAATGTCTGAAAGATTTTTTAATGAACTAGATAAGTAAGTTAAACGATCCATACGCTGTTTAGCAAATGTCACAATTTTATTTAATTGGTTTGCTTTGTCATTGTGTTTAATAGCTTGTGAAGATTTTTCTATATATCCATAACCTTTATAATTATTAATTTCATCTGCAATTGTAATCTTTATTTCATTCTCAGCCCAATTCATACGGGCTTGTTCACGATTCAAAGTTCTTTGAACATGGAAACCGTATTGGCCAATTCTATATGCAATTTCTGCACACTGTACTATATCTAATTTTTCAAGTACATTTCTATTCATTGTTAAATATTCTTGTAATTCTTGTTCTGGTAAACTATCATTAGAATAGTTAGGAAGACCAATGCCTTTTTCATAATCATCTAAAACACTATCCCAAAATTCGACCTGCTCTTTAGAGGTCTTTGCTGTATTCATCATTTAGAATTCTCCGCTTCCACTGTTCAATGTCTTCGTTATATGGTAACTCAATATATTCAATACTATTTAAGTCACACCATTCTTGTTTTTCTCTATCTCTTTGTTTGTGTTTAGCAAAACCCATCATAGTCTGATGAAAATGAGGAATGAACTTATAGTGTTGTTCTCCGTGAACTTCTATACATTTATTATTCAAAGGTAGGAAAAAATCTAAATATACTGTGTGTCCTTTTTTTAGAGGCACTGTTATTTCTTCGCACACTTGTAGCGTGGGAAAACATTCTTTAATTAGTTGTCTTGCTGCAATATGGTATTTGGATCTAGTATTTCTCCCAGAAGCGCGAGTAATACCTCTGGAGAGATTTAACTTTACGATACTTCCATCTAAGTCAACAACAGTCCTGCTCATATTGTGAGTCCCATCATTTCCTTTAACTCTTTGTGTAATTGGTCTGCAACTTTAGGATTGGCTGTTAAATAGTCTCTAACCTTTGCTGCTCCCTGAAATTTAGGGGTATCCTTAACAGATATCAAAGTATACCAAGCACCACCCTTTTTTATAATCCCCAAATCTGCACACAATTCTGTTAACTCATGCACACCATCTATACCATGACCATAACGTAAATAACTAACACTCTTAGCTCCCGGAGGACCAAGTGCAGAAGTCACTATTTTCCATGTAACTTTTTGACCAATCTGTGGTCCTGTAGCTGGTTCATTCCATGCTTCTACCTGTTCAGCCCATAACTTTACATCTGTTTGATACGCTACGGCTTGACCTGATTTTTCTTTGAATGCTTTACCGTATCCTGTAGGATTACCCATCAAATGAGTAATGCCAATTACGATATTTTTATTCACAGGTATCACATTAGCTACCTTGCGACAAAATTTAGCTAATAACTTAGCACCATCTGCTCTTTGCATTTTACTCATTTCAGATGTAATTTCTGCTTCTGTACATAATGCAGAATATGAGTCTATGATAATAATAGAACCAGGAATTTCATTAATGATACGTTCTGCAATTGCTAGATATTCTTCGCCATGTAAAATTTTACCTTGCTGAGAACCAATAATTTCAAAACGATCTAAGTCTAAGTTTTTTATCCCCTGTAAATCTCTTTTCTTTAACCTGCCTTCAATATTCAGGTAATACGCTTGGCGAGGTTTTTCTAGAGCGCCCTGATATTTTTTGTTCAGTGCTGACGCAGTGAAATCCAAAGACGATGTTGTTTTACCACATTTAGGCTGACCAGTAAAAATAACAAAACTACCTTCTGGAATACCTCCTCCTAGACCTAAGTCTAATGCTGGACTAACCGGAATAATAATTTGATCCTTATCAACAATAGAATTACCAGACAGAACTACCTGATCACCAAACTGTTTTTTAATATCTTCTTTAAGTGCCATTGTCTAAATCCTCTAGCTTGGAAATTATACCCTTTTTGGTCTTTGGTTTGCTGTATGAAACTTCTGATTTTCTATCTACTTCTTTAGTAAATAATTTGTTTTCCACATCCAGCCTCTTTTGTTCCTGTTCTATCATATCAGGAAGATGGGGTGCTCGCAACGAGTAGATCTTCTTACCTTTTGCTGTTAACAATGCTTTTACTATTGCCTTATCTGAATAGGTCTTAAGAAGCTTATGAGCAGAACCTATTTGATTTTTAAAATACTTTTCCCATTCTTTAGACAACCAGAATCTGTAGTGTAAATCTTTTTTGTCTTTCTGTGCTTTTCTTTCACAAACAAGCTCTGTAATATATTGAGCAGGAGAGACGGATTTACCATTGGAGTATTTTGAAATATAACTATTCTTTTTTGTCGTCATCTTTACTAATGCTAATTTTTTCTGCGCAATCTCCTAGTTCCTTATCAAATTTATTTACAAATTTATCAACCTTTACCTGATAATCTACTCCAGAAGGTACAGGTATATGATATGCATTATCAACTATTTGAGTAATCTCTTTAAAATTACATTTTTCATCTAAAGCTGTCATTTCTATTTTTAGAGATATGTATAGCTCTCTATCATAATCAGTAATATGTCTTGGTTCTAAAGGATGATCACTTAGTATGTCCTGACCACCTAAATACTTATCAGGATTTGCCTTAACATCCTCTTTAGTTTTATCTAATTGTTCTTGAAATTTTGTATTTATAGACTCAAGAATTTCTAGTTCTTCTTTAGATAAGTCTAGTGAATCAAACAGATCATTATCCATATGGCTTAAAAATATTGGGGTTATCTGGAGAAGGTTTGTCTCTATGTGATTTGCTAATAGCATCATTTTGTTCTGAAGCTGCCTTAGTCATTACAGAAACTTTATGAGACCCTGAATTACTTTCTGTAATCATCAAATTAGATGATCTAGGATCTTTAGACACTACGCTAGATTTTGTTTTAATACCATTATCATTTGTGGTACTTTTAATAGCATTTTTTATTTGAGCATCTGTCAACTCTAGTTCATTGGCAATTTTAGTCAAATCCCAACCCTGACTGTGTAGCCACATAGCTGCATATTTTTGTGTCCTATTAATTCTACCCATTATTCAATCTCTCTTTCTGCATTATGAAACCAGCTTAGATTTTTACTACTTAAAAATTGCACATACCAGTTAAAAGCTTTTTCATTAACTGTTTTAAATTTATCATTAGATCTGCATATTCTATCTAAAAAACCATTAGTTTTTTCTTGACCATAAATTGACACTGGATTATATAGTTTGCCATCAGCAGATGTTCTAATCATATATTTGTATGATCCGTCTTTTTTCTGAAGTACTTTAGCATATACTTCTTCACCTTCTGTAGATTTAATGGGTTTATCATCTATGATTTCATCTTCTTGTCCTGACAATGTATAAAATACAGATGTTAAATCTTCATCATTAATATTTGTTTCTCTTTTATAAATATTATCTTGCTGCTGGAAAAATGCCATGTCATCTCCATTTAGGTTTATACTTAGGTTTTGCCATTCGTGACATGCCCTTGGGTAATTCTTTAGTTAATTCATCTTTAAGTTTATTGTCTTGGTATTGGGTATGCTTACGATCCAAGTCTGCTTTTTGATCTATTGTTAATTTGTCTCTGTTTCTATTTGCTAAATCTCCAATAGTACTAAGTTCGGAATCAGATTTTACTACAGAACTACTTAGTGTTAACATGTCATCATAGTCTCTCGGACAAGTTCTTTTACAGCTTGGACACTTTTGTATATCTTTATAGTCGTTCATAGTAGCGAATAAGTCGAAAGACTTCATGCACAATTCGCAAAAATATGTATAGGTTGGCATTATTTTATAAAATCTTTAACGTACAGTTTCCATTCGGTTGGAATATCTTTCCTTATAGTAAGCAACTGATGCATTACATGCAAGTATTTTCTTGTCTTTTGTGGAACCACTGGTTGATTTTTAAGTGTCATGCCTGCCTGTTGTATAGTTTTGTTACCCTTTCTACAATTACATTTAAAACAGGCCGTTACGATGTTAGTCCAAGACGTACATGAGGTTTTAGGGTATGGCCATTTAGATTTTGGTATAACATGATCATAAGTTAATTGACTTACACTAGGCTTATCTCCACAATATTGACATGTATAATCATCTCTAATAAATAAATTTTTACGAGAAAATATCACATTATGACTATGTACTTTAAAAAACTTAGTAGTTTTGACTACAGCAGGAATTTTTAAATGTTTACGCACACCCATTATATAGTCATTATTATAATAATCTATAATTTCTATGCCAGAGTATTGAAAGTTCGTATATCTAAATGACCATACCATAGCTTTTCTCCAATCGATAATACCGATTGGAGAATAGTCAGCATTTAAAACCAAACAATCTTCATGATTTGTCATAACCTATGAACAATATCAGCTATAATAGGATTACGAACAATATCTGATGTCTCTAACTTTGAAAAACCTACGCCATCTACATCTTGGAGTCTTTCAATAATAGACTGCAAGCCACCCTGTCTAGGACTTTGTAAATCGGATTGGTCTAAATCACCTGTTAAAACCATCTTACTGTCAATACCAATTCTTGTAAGTAGCATCTTTAATTGATCATAAGAAGCATTCTGACATTCATCGGCAATAATAAATGACTCATGAAAACTTCGTCCTCTCATCAAACCCAGAGGAACTATTTCAATTTGTCTAAGAGATTTTAATTTCTTAAAATGATGCATCTGTAAGAAATATTCTATCTCATCAAACAATGGTAGTAAATATGGATGAAGTTTATCTTCTGCTGAACCAGGTAAAAACCCTAGTTTCTCACCAGCTTCTACAATAGGTCTGGTGATAACGATCTTTTTAACTTGTTCTTCTAATAGATATTCTAATGCCATACCCACAGCAATATGTGTTTTACCACTACCGGGTACACCCTGACAAAAGGAAATAGTATTTTCAGCAACCGTTCTAATATAATCTCTTTGATTTAAACTTCTAGGCTTTAACCTATTTTTAAATCCAATTTTTATATCTTCTGGTTGTTCAGCACTTTGCTTATTTCCCTGTATGTGTATAGTACCTTTGTTTGCATTTGTTTTTTTCTTTTTTCTCAAAATTTTACCTCATTAGGATCAAGACTAAATCAGACAAGCGCCACCGGCACAACTAATTTCCTCTATTCCTACGGTATTGTCCTCAGTTTCTAGTAGTTGTGTATAATCAACTTTAGTAAAGCTCTCATAGAGATCTTTATATCTTTTCCAGTTATATACATCTTTCATGCAGTAAGTGACACGTTTAAAGTCTCCGTCAAAATACTTAGTGGCAAATCTATGCATTTTTAATGCAAATAACTTTTTGTCCTCTGAGTCTTTTTCTCCTCCTTGTTTAAGAGTAATATAATCGCATGCTGACCATAGATTATTTTCAAAAGCATTTAAGCCTAATTCAATTAATCCAGAACACCATAACGCTGCATCGCCATATTCTTTAACTATCTCTCTACTTGTATAGACTGTAGTAAAGGGAGCTTGCGGATAATCTTTATCTCCACTTTGTGGAATAAGACTAATACCAGCAAAGAATTTTCTGTTATTATAAATAAATTTAGTGACAGTTTCCCATTCATCAGGTTGTACAGTAACAGTATTACTTACATTGTGACTTAAAAAATCTTGAGTGCATAGAGATCTGTTTTTCCCAGAATGAACCCAGTTTCTTTGAGCATCTTTTACGACACCCAACATTTCTACAGCAGGCAATTGATTCTTTAGTTTAGAACCATCAGGAACCTCGATAGGGAATTTGACAACTTCATCAGTATCATTAGCTGACCAAGATGATTTTTCGCATGCTTGTGGATTATAGCTTTTAAAATATAAATATGGAGGTTCTAAAATATTAGCTTGTACATGTCTAATGTATCTCTTTGCATGATGAGGATGAATACCTGAACTAGTACCTAACATACTACTGCTAGTACCTTCAGGCTTTAGACAGGTAACTCTTGCTGCTTGATTGATATTTATTTTCTTGGCTAATTCTTTGTTAGTATCAACAGCGATTTTAGCACCCTTCTTTAGCACCTTTTCAGTAAGTACTAATTCATGCTTTTCCATAATACCAGTTAAGGATACTCCTAATAAAGCTTCTCTCTCAAAGATAGCATTAGTTGTATTCCCTAAATATTCTAGATTCGTAAAACCAGCTTGTAATGTACCAATAAGAGCAGCAGCTTTACATCTTTCATAAAAGTCTTCTTCATCAACAACAGAAGAACAATTAATAGTAGAGAGATTACATCCTTGCCAACCAGACCTTCCTGTTTTTTCATCAACAGGCCACATACCAACTTCAACACAGGGATTAAATGTCATTTCGGTAGAATCACTCCAGATAAAACCCGGTTCGCCAAATTCTTTAACCGACTCCATAAGTTCTGCAAACTGTTCGTACGTAGTATCGTCTTTTAATAATAGTGCCGAGTTGTTGCTTCTAGCTCTCTGTGGACTATCTACATACCAGTTGCCTGTTTTAGCTTTAGCCATTTCTTCATCATCTGCACTAAATAATGCTAAAGACGCACTTCTACGAACACCACCAGATAGTACAGCATCGCTGCTATGCATAATAATATCATAAGCATCGATCGGTCGTAATTTTTTTTGTTTGCTTTCAACACATGCCTCTAATAATTCTCTAATTTTTTCCAAACCATTTTGTAGTGGCTCAAAACCAGGGGCCTTACCTACGCCAGAAGATAACTGAGCACCCTTTTCTCTAATGTTGCTGTAATCAAAAACTACATACAAATCTTTATATTCTTTAAATTTTTCTTCAGCAGGCTTATTGAAGTAGGAACTTAACAAAACACCTAAAGCGTCTGCCCAACCTTCAATACTGTCTTCTATTTTATATTTTACACCTTTACGTTTATCTTTTTTATTCGTAGAAAGATTAGGTAATTTTGCAACATGATGTTTTTGAACACTAAATCCTGTGCCGCTACCACACAATAATAACCAGAAACACTCTTGAAAAAATCTTAAACGATCACAATATGAACTAGTACAGTTATATATTTTGGCGTGACGCTTGAGAATCGGTTCTCCACCGAATTGTAAAGCTCTTTGGCTTCCTAGTACCTTCTTTTTAAGCATTAAGTCATAAGCCCAATCAATCTGTTCAGAAACGTCTTTATCAGCATATTGCTTATGCATCATTCCTTTAACACGATCTACTGCTTCTTTCCAAGTTTCTCTACGATTTTCGCTTTCTATCCAACGGGCATACTTACTAACAAAGGTATAATTCTGTAATTCATTTAACGCCGACATATTCGCTCCTTAGAAATTCTATGATTTTGGCCTGTAGAGAATTGATTCTGTCATACACATATGATAAATCATTGGGTTAGAGTTTGCAAGGCCATGAGAAAAAAATTACTTATCTTAACAAGATTATACACCGAAGGTTTTAGCTGCCCAAGAAAAGTCTGGGTTAACTTTTTCTACCGTTATTTTTGTTTGGTGTACAAACATGTCAAATATTTTTTGTGCTTCCTCATCAAAAAGTTTAGTTCCATGACTATCCATCATGACAACTTTTGTAATTCCGTGTTGCCACAAGGCCATCACACAGTCATTGCAGCATTGTCCTGTAACATATGCTATTCCGTCTTCTGGTCTAGTAAGACAATTAGCTAACGCATTACGCTCCGCATGAATCATCCAATGATATTTGTCTGGTCTATGTGTAGGTAGGATACTATCATCTACACCTCTAGGAAAACCGTTATACCCTGTTGATAAGATATGATTGTCTCTATCTGTAATTACACAACCGTGTTGAGTGTGCATATCATGACTTCTGTGGGCAACCACCTTTGCAATACCCATAAAATATGATGTCCAATTGATTCTATTCATTTACGTTCTCCTAATAGTTTCGAATAGTGTACAATAGTATCTTGGTCAAAATTCCAAGCATTAATACCCTCTGACAGTCCTATATCTGAATTACTGGCTACAGAATTATTAATATCAATTACCGGATATGGAAAAAAATTTAGTAAATCAGTTTGACAAGCATAGCCCATGAACTTATCTACGGCACAAGTGATAGCAGGTTGTTCTGACCAAGAATAGGTTTCACAATTAAAATAATTCAGATTATTAAATTTTTGAACTCCTAACCTATCAAAGAAAAAAGGATATTGTGTTAGAGAAATTAAAATCTTTGCTCCTTGTCTAGACAACAAATACGCCTCTGCTCCATCGAATACAATGTTGTCGTATAAATCAAATTTTATTCTTTTAGATAATTGTACTAGATCGTAGCTATTTGCACTAAGGATATTAGAATCTAATACATGATTTAAAGAATCTTTGCAGATATCATCTTCTAGAATTAAAGCACAATCTATATCTTCTTCTACTATTTTCTTCCACAACAAATAATGACTTAGATAAGCCCCATACGCACCCTTATGTATATGAAAATAAATTGCAGCTTCTAGATCTACAGGATTATAATCTAAATTATATTCAGTATACTTCTGTATATCATCAGTAGTTCTAATGGCATCAAATCTCTCTACATTTGGTATATCACTAAGGTGTTCCCATCTATCAGTTCTGTCCTTAAGATTAATACAATATACCTTATCTATATTTTTATAAGTATCGTTGTCAAAAAATGTAGAATCTACGGGAAGAAAAAATCTTTCAACACTCAAAGAATATGGTTTTTCTGGACAATATTTTCTATTCTCTTCGTACCCGTGTCTATGCCAATGAGCCACTGCTTCCTCTTTAGTATCTATATAACATAAATCTTTATTTACAGCTAAGTAGTATTTCCAATTAAAATTTTCAGGTAGTCTTATTGTATCAGTCACAGACGTTTTGATCTTTATCAGAAATGATTGTAGGAGGAATTGGCCAGTTTATATCATAGTCACCATAACAATATGCTTCATCCATAGTTTTGTCATATTCGTGATCCTGTTGATAAACCAGCACAGAATCTGTCATAGCTATAAAAGCATGTCCACAATACGGAGGGATATATAGACTATTAAGTACAGTCTCATGTAAAATCAAGCCAAAATAAAAGTTATAAGTTGGGCTATCTGTTCTTAAATCCACACAAACATCATAGACATTGCCTTTGACACAAGTGACTAATTTGGCATAAGGAGTTCTGTGAACACCTCGTAACACACCCTTTTTAGAAAAGCTATAGTTTGTCTGGACAGGTTTAAAGTGGGGCAGAAATGAGCTTTTAAAGGTTTCAGAAAATACTCCTCTTTTATCCTCAAATTTAACCGGTTCAATCCATACACAATCAGATATTATTGTCGAATGTATCATGTTAATTTAAGTGGACCTTTTTTTTGAGAACCATATCAACGTTTTGTGGCTTTGTTTTGGATTCCATGTTTTTATTGTGTTCTTTTTCACTTATAAAAGTTTGCGGTTCAGATAGTATGGCTGCTACAGGATGATTAATAACATGATAGTGACACAAATTACCAATACTGTTATATGCAATATTTTTATGGCTACCATCACCAACCCTATATTGATGAACAAAATTAACTATATTTTCAGTTTCAATATCCGACAACAAATGATATGGTTGTAGGTTATTTTCTTTAACGGTTTTAGCAAGCATATGTTCGCAGTCACAATTTTCTATGGCTTCCCAAGGAGTTATCTTTGGATTATCCTTTTGCTTTTCTTCAAATTGATTTCTTAAATCAATGGTTTCCTCATATGACGGATACCAATTCTTAACCTTATTTTTAATAATATAATAGTTGGTTTGGGGATAAAAGTACGACTGATCTTTTATATTTGCTATTAATTGTTTTTTAGTAGTATCTGTAAAAGCAGCATAGCCAATATTATTTATATAGAAAAAATCTTTAGATTCGTCGATTTCTACATCAAAAATACTTGCATCTGCTATAATATCATTGGATAGTTTCCAAATATATTCATAGTCTTTATCTTTGCTGTAATCAAAAATTTTTCTATCATTATCAAAGGTGCCAAAAGTATGACCAAGGTTCTCACTTTCTAATATTTCAACTTTTGGTTTTCTCAATATATTATCGATTTCTGATCTGAAACCTTCAATATATGCTTTGTCCCCATTAACACTATAAACTACAGTATCAAATTCCTCTACCCATACACTATTATATTTAGCAAATTCCCATGCTCGACTTACACTACGTGTGTCTACAAGTGTGTCTACAAAGGCAATTAAGGATTTAGAAACTATATTTTTTAGACTGATCATTTAACACCCATTCAATTGTAGTTTGTAAAGAAGTTTGAAAGTCAATAGGTTGTTGCCAACCCATATTTCTAAGTTTAGAACCGTCTAAACTATATCTCTTATCATGCCCAGGTCTAGCTTTATCACAATCTACATATTGGATTCGTGCTTCTTTGCCCATAAGTTCAGCAATAGATTTTACTAGATCATCATTGTGTTGTTCTGTATCTCCGACAACATTATAATGAGCTCCCGGCTTACCATGTTTTAGTAAGAATAACGTAGCATTAGCTGCATTACGAGCATGTAACCAATGTCGTTGTCCTACATATAAAACTTTATCTCCATCCATCTTAGCGTGGATAGGTATAATTTCATCATTATGTATTTTACTGATAGCTTTAGCTACTAGCTTTTCTTTATGCTGTCTAGCCCCATATAAATTCATTGTATAGGTACTAATAATTGGTAGATTATATGTATTCCAGTAAGCGATACCGGCTGCACCTTGCCCAGCCTTACTTGCACTATAAGGATTACTTGGTCTCCATCTATCGTCTTCTTTGAAGTCATAATTATCTGGAGCAGGACCGAACACTTCATCTGTTAGATAGTTAATAAATAAAGCACTGGGATTAGTTTTTCTATACCATTCTAGTAGATTAACCGTGCCCATTACGTTGTCTTCGAAGAATTGTTTAGGATATATAATACTACGGTCTACATGACTATTAGCAGCTATGTGTACAATATAGTCTACATTGCCAATAGACTCTTCCATATGAGGAGGAATCTCAAATTTTAAATCATGATAAACTAATTTAATTCTATCTGCATGTTCTCTAACATGTAGGCTTTCTAATAGTCTTTCCAAATCACCTACATAGGTTAATCTACATAGACACACGATATTCCAATCTGTATTGACTAATAGTTCTTCTACAAAATGAGAACCTAAAAAGCCTGCTGCTCCTGTAACTAAAATTGATTTAGGCATTTTCTTTCCTTGTTAATAACTTAGAGTTGTTTTCTGGATTATGTTGTGCAAACTGACCCCATTTGTGTTTGAAAAATAGATGACAATTTTTTTCGTCTTGTTGTGATTTAGCAATTCGCTCAGGGGTTTTATGAGATATTGAAACAAAATGATAAAAGTATAGTTGATAACTTCTAAGCATTTTTAATCCGTTCATTTCACATTTCATAAAAAGCTCCCAATCTGCTACCATACCCGGTAAACCGGGATAGTCACTATCAAAGCCTCCACATCTTAAAAAATTAAATTTATCAATATATATAGGATATGTAGATCCTGTGTCTTCGATTAAGTCCTGACGTAAAGTTGGTTCATACTCCCAAAATTTTTCTAGACTAAAATCTTCAATTGTTCTTCCCAAATCATGTATATGAAACTGAGGGAATATACTATTATATGGTTCTATTTGATTGGGTGCAACCACAGCGTTGCTTATATCTATCTTTGATAATATTGTATCCCAATCTTTAGGAAACACATTATCATCATTTACAATTAAAATATTATTATATTGTGCTGTATATATTCCAAAATTTGCTGCCTTGGAAGTGCCTACATTATTATCTAAAATTAATGAATGTATTTGACTAGAATATTTTTCTAATACCTTTTTATTAATATCAAAATGCCCATCTACAACTACTACTATTTCATTTAGTTGACTCTGTCCCTCTATGGCAGACTGTAGACATAGATCTAAAGCTTCGGGAGTATTCAGGGTTGGAATAATAACACTAATCATATAATTTGTAATAATCTCCTAATTTAAATTTCATATTCTGATTTATAGATCCTGTTTCGCTAGGTATATAATTATCATATTCTATAACCCTAAAGTCAACACTGACACGACTTTGGCCTGTTTGATTAATCATATTCCCATGAGTTAAATTAGAAGCATCCCAGCGTATACATTCCCCATATTTGCAATGCATAGCCGTAAAATCTTTTTTATCTTCTTTTGACTCTACCCATATAGTATTGCTATCGAAAGCATTTGTAAAGGGCAAAAAGAAATTTAGCTCTTTGACTTGTAATGCCCAATTAGCATCTCTATAATTTTTATCTTTATGGTATTCGCCTATAGCTACATTATTAGGATAGCATATTCTAAACGTAGGATACTTTTGCACTACAATTTTATCATTATATAGTGGTCTTACATTTTCCTGTATAAAAGTCTCATAAAGAGAAAAGAACTCTGGCTGTTTCATCCACTTATAGAATTGCTGGTGATGCTTAGTAAGTTGATCATGAGATCTGTCTAATACGGATATGTCGTTGGTTATATGATTTAGGTTATCTACTTGAAAAACAGAAGACAGCTTTTCACTAAAATTAAATTTATTAATATCATAAGTAAACCTAAACACTCTTCCTCCAGTTTACTAAAGGAGACAACCATCTTGTTTCTCCATGAGTAGCAAAACTAGGTATAGAAGATATAATATTTCTACCCTTTTGATTTAATTCAATAAACATTTTAAAATCATCAGGATGTGTACCATTAGTCCAACGTCTTAATATTTCTTCGTCCTGTCGTAGACACTCAACTCTTGTAGCAAAAGTCATAGTGGTAGAGTTAGTGATTTTCCAATGCGTAGAATGAGTCAGGAAAACTTTAGTATTTTCTGCACCTCCTTGACAGTAAGGATTACCTCCAAGACTAGGATCTAAATATTTATCAGGATGATCATATAAGGTAACATACGCAACACCAAAATCTAATCCTTCTTTTAAAACATTATAACTATTAGGCAAATGCAAGTAATCATTTTCTACAAAATACACATATTCACTATCATTTAATTGCAATGCTTTATCAAGAGCTAAATTAAAAGTACCAGCACCATGACCTATGCTGACCTTAGTAATATTATCTGCTTTAATATGCCTACAAATCATATTATAAGTATCATCAGAAATATTATCTGCTATCACATCTATATCATCAGAATTAAAATGCCAACAAAAATTACGCAGACAGTTCTCATTGTTAATATAGTCGGGTTTAACCTTATCATATCCAGAGTCGCTAATTCTATAGAATATTTTCATTATAAAATAACAAGTCCTGTCCCAGACCAATGTCCTATGTCTGTAAGGTCATACTTTTCGTAACTAATACCATTCCAAAAATTTTTCATTTCTTGATTAAGATTAATATCATCTAGTAATAATTTACCATGCCAATTATTATCAATTAAAAAGTCTAATATTTTTTGTTCAGTTACTCCAGTATGATCTATATCCAACATGATAAATGGAGAACTATGAATTTCTTCTATCGGCTGTTCCATAAAATTGCCAATAATCCATTCAATATTTGACGGTTCATTTTTAACAGTTTTAACGTCTACTATATCAAAACTTTTAATTATATTATTAGAATTATAAGACATAGCAACAGCAGAACATCCACGATATGTGCCTATGTCATATAAAAGAGCCTGATTACATAAAGTACTTATATAAGACAATAACAAGTAGTGTTCTTGTCCAGGACCTAATAAAAAATAGCTCCTAGATTCTAAATTCTGTATTACTGTAGATAAATCCAACAGATTAATTTCTTTTTTTTGTATATCTGTTATATTAAACATTGTCTAATACCTCAAATTCCCAGTTATGAACAAAACACTTGCCATTAAATGGTCTACTAAATTCTTCTTCTATTAAGCTAAGCCAATCCCTATCTTTATTATGTCCCCACGATTTAACTTTTTGTATCATTTCATCTTTAGTTCTAACCCAGCTATAATGATGTACCATAGGTTTGCCATCTGGATCTAATATCATACTTTTTTTCTTACAATCAAGGTATGAATGATATTGATCTCTACCACAAGGAAGTATATCTATAATAATTTGACCATTAAGATATATTAAATCTTTTTTAACTAAAATCGGACTATCCTCAAAATTTTTAGCTCTAATGTTTTTGTCTCTAAAATACCAATAGTTTCCTATTGCCATAGAGTCATACTGTTTATATTCTTCTGTCTGTATCCATTTATTAAATTTGTCGGGTTCTATAATTTCATCAGTATCTAAAAATAAAATATGATCTGTATTTGCGCTTGTATACGTTATTCCTACACTACGGCATTGCACTTCAAAAAAGAAAGCTGGATGACCTAGTTCCCAAGGCAAAGTAATATATTTTACATTATCGTATTTCTTACAAATAGCTATACTGTCTAAGACTAGTTGTTCGTTTTCAAAGTCTCCATTCCAAAATCTTTCACACGTTACCAATATAACTTCGTCCGATACTTTACAGGCAGCAGATAGACACTCATCCAGCCATCTATGATCTATAGTAGAATACAATAATACTGTAGATAAGTTCATC
>Ga0257110_1000498_pt1 | contig 19157 bp, 14 predicted proteins | sample LP_taG_7_FD_190184 | JGI IMG/M metagenome (GOLD analysis project Ga0257110, IMG submission 190184) | Marine microbial communities from Northeast Subartic Pacific Ocean, Canada - LP_J_2015_P26_10m | ecosystem: Environmental > Aquatic > Marine > Oceanic | place: Canada: Northeast Subartic Pacific...
GGCCAAAAGGCGGCAAGGAATCCTTCAAGGTCTTCTCTGAAACGGCGCATCGACAAACCAAGATCTGGCTGGAACTGTCCTGTTTGCAACTAGACAACTGGTCCCTCCCCGAGGGTATTGAAGGACTGTCCCTAGTGGCCGATCAACTGCAAGAGGCTCTTCCCCCACCACAAGATTTGTTTCATGCCGGCAGCCATCAAGCGTCGCGATACGAACTCGCGGATCGGCTACGGAGTCGGCTAGGGCTACAGGCGGTGGGTTACCTCGACTTTCGGAGAGAACACCTCCCCGAGGATACCGTGATCAAAACGCAGAGCACTCATACGATGAGTCGTCCCGATACCATCGCGTTGGGGCAACGACCATTCTGGCTTCTACCTGAGCCGCATCCTGTCCATCAAGAAGGAAAAAAGCTGTACTGGAATGGCCTGTTAGACGTCATTCACGGCCCAGAACGCATTGAGGACTGCTGGTGGAGTAAACCGACTAGCCGCGATTACTACATTGCCCAAACGCCTCAAAAGCAACCCATTTGGCTGTATCAGGATCGCCATAACCGCCGCTGGTATGTACACGGGCTATTCGCCTAGGGCCGATTCCCACATTCACTCAGCAGTTTTATCCAGCCAAACCAGTTCCGCTGGATCAAACTCCAACGCCGTCATGGTCTCGATAAAATGGCTGCGTAACTCGCTCGTTATGTGAGGCTCCCGAGCAAGCAACCAAAGATAATCTCGATTAAACCCCGAGACGAAGGCGTAGTCATAGTCTTCGCCTAACTCGAATACGATGTAGCTGCCATAAAATGGACCAAAAAAAGACACTTTGAGGTGTGCAACATCAGCAGCACCCACCGATTGGGCAACGCCTTCCGCTTCGCGCCAAGCCCCGTCTTCAGCGTCAAAACCACGATTCAATACCTTAATACTGCCATCAGGATTGAGGTCATAGGTCGCAGTGACCTCACTCAGACCCCGCTCAAAACTATGATCGAGTCGGGCTATCTCATGCCAAGTGCCCAGATAACGGCTTTGATCAAATCCTGTCACCGGCTGAATGCCGTCGGGTATACCCGTACAACTCAACAGCGCCAGACCCAAAAAGCCGGCCAGCACACTGCGGATACGTTTGATATGACTGAATACCGTTGTCTTTTTCATCATGTGCTCACTGCTAACAGACTGCAGTTTACGCTATTTCTTTTTATGCTTTTCATTTGAACCTTAGTACCGCTAGAATACTGTTTATTTATACAGTATTGATACCATCGTGTACGCGGAACTTCACTGTTTAAGCCACTTCAGCTTTTTACGCGGCGCCTCAGCACCCGCTGAATTGGTCTCTCGAGCCGCCGAATGCGGCTATCACGCTTTAGCCGTGACAGACGAGTGCTCCCTTGCAGGCGTCGTTAAAGCACATGTTGCGGCTAAGGAACATCAGCTCAAACTGATCATCGGTAGCGAATTCACATTAACCGAAGGTATTCGGCTGGTGGCATTGGTCCCTAATCGGGAAGCCTACGGTGAACTCTCTGGCTTAATCAGTCGAGCCCGCAGGCGCTGCCACAAAGGCGAATACACCGTCCATCTGCGCGACATTATTTTTCATCTCAAGCGCTGCTTCCTCATTCTGCTACCCGACGATACCCACAATCAGACTGTTTACTTGCAGCAATTAACGCGGCTCTGTAAGGGCCGCGTATGGATCGGCGTCAGTCGCCTACTCGGCAATGATGAATGGCGACGATTTAAGCACCGTTATCATATTGCGCAAGCTTTGCAGATACCGATGGTCGCTTGTGGCGAAGTACAAATGCATACGGCCAAGCGAAAATCATTGCACGATATTCTTACCGCCATCAAAGCCAATACGTCGATACAACAGTTGGGGGCACGTCGATTAATTAATAGTCAGCAACATCTTCGCACGCTCAATACGCTCAATGCGCTCTATCCTGAAACATTGATCACCGAGACACGATATATCGCCGATCAATGCCACTTTAGCCTTGATGAATTGCGATACGAGTATCCAGAAGAAGTCGTTCCTTCACACCACACAGCCAACAGTTATCTGCGCCAAGAGGTTGCTCGTGGCGCTAAGCAACGTTGGCCTGATGGCATTCCCGAAGCTGTCCAAAGCCGGATACATCGAGAACTCGAGCTGATCACTGAACTGTCTTACGAATACTACTTCCTGACCGTTTATGACATTGTGCGCTTCGCAAAGTCACGCAATATTCTATGCCAAGGCAGAGGCTCTGCTGCTAACTCGGTGGTCTGCTATTGCCTACACATCACTGAAGTCTCACCCGAGCAGATCTCACTCCTATTTGAGCGCTTTATCTCTCGTGAACGCGATGAACCCCCCGACATTGATGTCGATTTTGAGCATGAAAGACGGGAAGAGGTGATTCAGTATATCTATCATAAATACAGTCGCCGCCGCGCTGCACTCGCGGCCACTGTCATTACTTACCGATCACGCAGTGCTGTACGTGATGTAGGCAAAGCCATGGGGTTCGATGCGAGCTTTATCGATGAGCTGGCGAATTCCCTAGCGTGGTGGAATCGTGAACGGGAATTAACCCAGCGCTTCGAGCATCAAGGCGTCGTTCGTACTGAAAAACTTGCGGGACATTTTTTAACCATCGTAAAAGAAATCATTGGCTTTCCTCGACACCTCTCACAACACGTCGGGGGATTTGTCATCAGCCGAGGCCCCCTTTCCAACCTGGTTCCAGTCGAAAACGCCAGCATGCCGGAACGAACGGTCATTCAATGGGATAAAGAAGATATCGAAGCGTTGGGACTCCTTAAAGTCGACATTCTTGCACTGGGTATGCTCTCCGCCATCCGCAAAACATTGGCGCTCTTGCATCGCGATCATGCCGATATTCAGCGTATTCAAGATATACCACCAGACGACCCCGCCACCTATCGGATGCTACAAAAAGCGGACACGCTGGGTGTTTTTCAGATTGAGTCTCGAGCGCAAATGTCGATGCTGCCACGGCTAAAACCGAATTGCTTTTATGATCTGGTTATCGAGATCGCTATTGTCAGGCCCGGCCCCATTCAGGGCGATATGGTGCACCCCTATCTACGGCGTAAAGCAGGACTAGAATCGATCAGCTATCCCAACCCTGAGATCGAGGCAGTCCTCTCACGCACCTTAGGGGTCCCTATTTTTCAGGAGCAAGTCATTCGGCTTGCAATGGTTGCGGCGGGCTTTACTGGAGGGGAAGCGGATGCCTTGAGACGCGCAATCAGTAACTGGGGAAAAAACAGTAAGCTGCTGAGTTTTGAATATAAATTAAAGCAAGGCATGATCAATAAAGGTTATACCCCTGAGTTCGCTGACCGCCTGTTTAATCAGATTAAGGGGTTTGGGGGATATGGATTCCCAGAGTCACACTCCGCCAGCTTTGCATTATTGGCTTATGTCTCCGCTTGGCTAAAGTGCCATCATCCCGCCGCCTTTTATGTCGGTCTGCTCAATAGCCAACCGATGGGGTTTTACTCACCTTCGCAATTAGTACAAGACGCTCAACGGCATCACATTTTAATTTTACCGACTGATGTGAATCACAGTGATTGGGACCATCAATTGCTGTCATCAGACGACACCCGACAACCCCCCATACGACTCGGGCTAAGATTAGTTAAAGGCCTGAGTCAGGCAGCGGGAAAACGCATCTCTGATGTTCGCCGGCAACGCGCTTTTACCAACGTGGCTGATTTGCGCAGACGTGCATCCCTCGATCGCAAAAACATGGAGGCACTGGCTGCGGCAGACGCACTCTCGAGTATCAGCGGCCATCGCCATCAAACACACTGGCAGACTATGGCTCTAGAAGATCATCAGCCTCTATTACCCGCAGAAGCATCACTGCAGCACGAAGCACGTTCCGAAGTCAGACTACCGACACCCAGTCTAGGCGAAGAAGTGCTCGCTGATTATCAGAGTACTGGACTGAGCCTGAAGGCACATCCACTCGCGTTATTGCGCACCCAGTATCCTTTTAGCCAATGCACAACGCAAAAAGAACTCATTCGCTTGGGCAATCATCGCTTTGTCCGTATCGCCGGACTCATCACCTGTCGACAACGTCCAGGAACTGCCTCTGGGGTGGTGTTTCTGACACTAGAGGATGAGACCGGAAATATGAATGTCATTGTCTGGCCAGCCGTGCAAGAACGCTACCGACAGGCCCTAATGACAAGCCAGCTTGTTGTTATTAAGGGAACGGTAGAAGCCCGTAATGGCGCTGTCCATGTCATTGCCAGTGCACTAGAAAATCATAGCGAGCGGCTTTCGGCGTTGACCGTGGCATCTCGGGATTTCCATTAATCACGGCTACCAAGCCGCCAGCATGAGGGCCCTGGCGTTACTCGTTATCAGATCGCACCTCGGCTTCTAGCCAACCACCTGATGCCTCACGCACTACGAATTCAATAGGCTGACAACAAACTTGGCAGTCCTCGATGTAACTCGTATCAACGTCTTCAGGGTTCAGTAAAACCTCTATCGCTTCACCGCAGTACGGACAATAAACCGTGCTTTCTTGCAGTGCATAAGACGACATCCGCCGTCAGACCGCCTCTCTCAATGGAGTAGGCTCGTCAACGCTCGCCGTCTCAAGAGACAGCGCCCCATCATCGATAGGCTCATCGCGAAACATCTTTCGATCTTTACGATAATCCTGTGGGTTCATCCATGGCATTTCATCGCCCTGCCTGGGGAAACGATCTAACATTCGCCGCATGTAACCCGCTGAGAAATCGTCAATCCAGAGTCGTCGCCGCATACCAGCAGCGAGCGTTTCTTCAATACGCGGCGTCGCCACTGTTTTTTCGGTCGTACGCATATGGTTCAACAACCGGCACACCCAAGTCGCAATCAAATCGGCACGCAGTGTCCAAGAGGCATTAATGTAACCAAAGGTATGCACCATATTGGGCACGTTAGTGCACATCATGCCTTTGTAGGTCCACTCGTTCGCAAAATCTACCGCCTCGCCATCAAGCGAAAACTCAGCCCCGCCTAGCAAAACCAACTCCAAGCCGGTGGCACACACAATCACATCTGCCGCCAAATGCTCTCCCGAGACAAGCTGGATGCCCTCTTCAGACACCGACTCAATCTGGTCGGTAACCACTGAGGCTTTGCCTGACTGAATGGCTCGAAAAAGATCATCGTCGGGGATCAAACACAGTCGCTGATCCCACGGGTTGTAGCTCGGTGTGAAATGCTTATCGACGTCGACCAACTCACCAATTTCATCCCGCACTTTGCTCAACAGTGACCGCTTGACCAACGAAGGCATAATACGTGTCGATCGATAAATCCACTGCTGCCACACTGTATTACGCCAACGGACAATGTCGTATGCCAGCTTGGGCGGAAGCCGCCGCCTTAACCAATTAGCAAGACGGTCTACAGAAGGTCGTGACGTCACGTAGGTGGGTGATCGCTGCAGCATCGTGACATGGGCAGCTTGACGGGACATATTTGGCACCAGCGTCATCGCAGTCGCGCCTGATCCAATCACCACCACCTTTTTATCCGCATACTCAAGCCCTTCTGGCCAAAACTGGGGATGAACCCAGTCGCCTTTGAAGCGATCTTTACCGATAAAATCTGGCTGATGCCCGGCGTCATAGCTGTAATAACCGGCGCACATCATGAGAAATCCACAGCGATAGCGTCGGGTACCTTCGGACGTTTCAAGACTGAGTTGCCACTGACCCCGTTCGCTACACCAGTCGGCCGCTACCAGCTTGTGATCAAAGCGAATATGTTCTCGCAGTCGAAACTCATCTGCGGTTTCGTTCATGTAACTGAGGATAGCGGGCCCATCGGCAATGGACTTTTCCGCTTCCCACGGTTTGAAGTCATACCCCAGCGTATGCATGTCGCTATCTGACCGAATGCCTGGGTACCGGAACAAATCCCAGGTCCCACCAATTGCGCCGCGGCGTTCCAAAACAGCGAAGGTCCGGTCTGGGCAGTCACGCTGCAAGCGCACTGCGGCGCCAATGCCGGACAAGCCTGCACCGATAATGATCACATCAAATAATTCGGCGTCGGCATGTTGCACCGATCCAATGTTAGCGGTCGAATTCATAGGCATTCCTGTCCAGCAACGTCCCGTCCGGATTACCAAGGGTACACCTTTTTCCGACGAGCCGGATATCGCATATACCCCCGGAAGGGGAGGCACCGCAGTGTGGAATGGTGGGTAACCCAACCCACTTTACCGAATGAGGTGATACCCCTACCTAGGCGGGCAGTGAAGGGGTCGCGTAGTGAGGGGGTCGCTCAATGACAGGGCGCTCGATGACAGGGCCGCTCGATGACAGAGGACAGATCGATCAGAGAGCGCAAGCGCGGCACCCTTGGTTCTATTGCCTCTAATGGTGCTGCCGCCCTTTATTGGCCGCAATACGCAACCTCAGCGCATTGAGTTTGATAAATCCCTCGGCGTCTTTCTGGTCATACGCGCCATCATCCGCCTCGAAGGTGGCGATCGTCTCATCAAACAACGAATCTTGAGACCGACGCCCCGTTACCGACACGTTGCCCTTGTAAAGAGAAACGCGAACGTCGCCATTTACCACTGATTGCGTTTGGTCTATGGCAGCCTGTAGCGCATGTCGCTCTGGGGCCCACCAATAACCGTTGTATATGAGCTTAGCGTAGCGAGGCATGAGCTCATCTTTCAAATGGGCCACCTCTCGATCCAAAGTGATGGACTCAATAGCGCGATGTGCACGCAACAAAATGCTGCCACCGGGGGTCTCGTAGCACCCTCGGGATTTCATACCCACGTAGCGATTCTCGACAATATCCGCCCGACCAATGCCATGGGCACCGCCACGCTCATTCAACCAAGCCAAGACCTGTGCAGGTGACATTGCCTCGTCATTAATCGCAACAACATCTCCGTGCTCAAACGTCAGTGTCACTTCTTCTGCTCGATCCGGCGCTGCCTCAGGACTGACCGTCCAGCGCCACATGTCTTCCTCGGGCGCAACCCAAGGGTCCTCTAATACGTCGCCCTCATAAGAAATGTGAAGCAGGTTGGCATCCATAGAGTAGGGCGATTTCTTCTGCGCCTTGGCAAAATCCACCGCAATATCTCGCTGCTCACAATAAGCCATCAGCGCCTCGCGAGAATTCAAATCCCACTCTCGCCACGGGGCGATAACCCGAATGCCGGGTCTCAATGCATAAGCACCCAACTCAAATCGGACTTGGTCATTGCCCTTCCCCGTAGCACCGTGAGCAATCGCATCAGCACCGGTCTCTGTGGCAATCTCCACCAAACGTTGCGCGATGAGAGGGCGAGCGATCGAGGTGCCCAGAAGGTACTCACCCTCGTAAACGGTATTAGCGCGAAACATGGGAAACACAAAATCCCTAACAAACCGCTCACGCAAATCCTCAATATAGATTTCGTTAACGCCCAAACTCTCCGCCTTAGCGCGCGCCGGTTCGACCTCCTCACCTTGACCGATGTCTGCTGTGAAGGTCACCACCTCGCAGTGATAGGTGTCTTGCAACCAACGCACGATCACGGAGGTATCGAGACCGCCGGAATAAGCTAATACGACCTTATTTACCGTCGTCATAATGTCGCCTGCTGAAAAAAGGGCGGGTAGTGTACGACTGCGCGCGCATCAGCGCCACAGGTTCAAACTTGGTCGCTGAGCTCTGCTACACTGCGGACATCAAAGAAATGAACCTAACCATGACTTCCCTGACACTGACACTCCCCGACGATTGGCACATCCACCTCAGGGACGAAGCGGCACTCGGTACCACTGTTCCTGATATCGCACGCTGGGCGGGTCGGGCTATTGTGATGCCGAATCTCAAAGAACCCGTGCGAACGGTGAGCGATGCGCTGGCCTACCGGCAGCGGATCCTCGCGGCGCGACCACCGGGGTCTCACTTTGACCCCTTGATGACGCTCTACCTCACTGATTCGACCACCGCTGAGTCTGTTGCAGAGGCCGCGCAATCTGAATTTGTCCAGGGCATTAAGTTATATCCCGCCGGCGCCACCACTAATTCGGCAGCGGGGGTCACCGCACTCAAAGCGCTCTACCCTGTTATCGAAGCCATGCAAAAGCATGACTTACCCCTACTCATTCATGGTGAAGTCACCGATGCGGATTGCGATATTTTTGACCGAGAAAAAGCCTTCATCGATACCGCTTTAATGCCATTAACCGAAACCTTTCCGGCGCTCAGAATCGTGTTCGAGCACATCACAACACGCGATGCGGTGCAGTTTGTCGAGGCGGGCAGCGATCGCATCGCGGCGACCGTGACGGCGCACCATCTCCTCTACAACCGCAATGACATGCTTGTAGGCGGCATCAAACCCCACTTATTTTGTCTGCCAGTGCTCAAACGGGATCAACATCAATTGGCACTGCGTCAGGCGGTGACATCGGGACATTCACGCTTTTTTCTCGGCACCGACTCAGCGCCGCACACCCAGCATGACAAGGAGTCAAGCTGCGGCTGTGCCGGGTGTTATACCGCCCATGCCGCGCTGGAGCTCTATGCGGAAGTCTTCGATGAAGAGGGTTCACTAGACAAGCTGGAGCGTTTTGCCAGTTTCAACGGACCCGATTTTTATCAACTACCGCGCAACTCGGACACCGTGATATTGGAAAAAGTATCGCAGGAGATTCCCACTGATATGTCATTGGGATCCCATCGTTTGATTCCACTGCGCGCCGGTGAAAGGGTTCAATGGACACTCACGCGACAGCCATGATGCCTGACACTGAGCCGTCATTAATGAAAGATCGTTTTCGGGGTTTCCTACCGGTAGTTGTTGACGTCGAAACAGGAGGCTTCAACTGCCATACCGATGCACTCCTGGAAGTTGCCATCACCTTGTTGACGATGAACGACGCGGGCGAGCTCGTCATCACCGAAACACACAGTCGAAACGTAGAGCCCTTTGAGGGCGCTAATTTAGAGCCTTCAGCACTCGAGTTCACTGGCATAGACCCGGAAAACCCGCTCCGCGGGGCCCTGCCCGAAGCCATTGCGCTGGGTGAGTTATTTGCCCTCGTGCGGCAATCGATCAAGGCACATCATTGCACTCGCGCCATTTTAGTGGGCCACAACGCCCACTTTGACGCAGGCTTTCTCAATGTTGCAGCAGAACGAGTCGGCTTGAAACGAAATCCCTTTCATCCCTTCTCTTATTTTGACACAGCAACCCTGGCCAGCTTGGCATTTGGGCACAACGTATTGGCGCGAGGCTGCGCCCTAGCAGGCATTGATTTCGACAATGCCGAAGCGCACTCGGCTTGCTACGATGCTGCTAAGACCGCTGAGTTGTTCTGCCTGATCGTCAACCGATGGCAGTCGCTTGGGGGATGGACGCCGCCGGTTCCGACTGGGGACCTCGAATAACTCGTCCAGGGTAAGCGCCCGTAATCTGGCCTTGTCGAAAAGTAACCTGCCCCGACTTAATCGTGCAGTCATATCCTTTTGCGGTCTGAAGCAATCGCCTGCCTCCCGCGGGTAGGTCAAAGGCAACGGTGGGCAAGTTCAATTCCAAAGTATCTAGATCAATCACATTGAGGTCAGCGAGATAGCCAGACGCAATCACACCTCGATCGAGAAAACCGTACAACTGAGCCGTATCTCGGCATTGGCGCTTGATCGCGCGCTCGAGTGGTATGCGACCCGTTGCTCGATCTCTCACCCAGTGTTGCAACATGAACGTCGTCGCCGCCGCATCACAAATGGTGCCACAGTGCGCGCCACCATCTGACAGTGAATTCACGCAGTCATCCGAATCGAGGGCGGTCTCTAGAAAATCTAGGTTGCCATTCACATAATTGAGTAACGGGAAATAAATCATGCCGGTACCGTCATCGAGCATCATCGTATCGTAGGCATAGGCCTCAGCTGACATACCGGCAACGAGGGCACATTGTTCAATCGACTGCTCTTTCGTGGGCTCATAATTAAACCCCGGCGTCATCGCGTACTGCATCGAAAAGCCGCTCTCCATCAAATCCGCAATGAGTTGTAGATCTGATCCTGTCGGCTCACCTCGCTCCGCCAATAGCCGAGAACGGAAATCGTCATCTTGCAGGTGTCGCCACTGCTCATCCCAGGGAAGATCCGCAATTGCTTTCCAGCTTGGCCGTTGTGAAAAAGGATGGAAGGTCGCGCGCCAACCCAGAATCAGTCCGGTGCCACGCATCGAAATCTGGGCGACGATCTGCGCCCCCGCGTCGTTTTGCACCCGCATTTCGGCAAGCTGCTGTGCAAATGAGAGCCCCTTAATCGGCGACTCCAGCGCCGTAAAAGCCACGGGGGCGCCAGTATCACGACTTAGATCACCCATCCAGCCAAACTCATCCCAGTCGGGATGTAAATCGCTAGCGAGCTCAAACACGCCGTGTCCGGCGCGCTTGAGGGCGTCGCCAATACCCAGTAATTCTTCTTTGGTCGCGGTCGTGCCGGGGACTAACTCTCCCTCAACCGACTTGTGAAGGATCGTTCTAGAGGTTGAGAATCCAACCGCACCTGCGGCAAGGCCCTCCTCAACAATGCTGGCCATGCGGGCAATATCGCTATCAGTCGGCGCTTCATTGGCGGCGCCTCGGTCGCCCATTACGTAAGCACGGACTGCGCCATGCGGGACCTGCGCTGCGACATCAATCGTTCGATCTAGCTTTTCTAGCGCATTGAGATAGTCGGGGAAGGACTCCCAATCCCAGGTCATACCCTCAGCGAGCGCGCTACCCGGGATATCCTCTACGCCCTCCATCAATCCGATCAACCAGTCTTGTCGCTCAGGCGCCGCGGGCGCAAAGCCCACACCACAGTTGCCCATCACGACCGTGGTAACGCCATGCCATGCTGAGGGTGCCATTTCTTGATCCCAGGTCGCCTGACCATCGTAGTGAGTGTGGATATCCACGAATCCGGGCGCGACGATGCGCCCAGCGGCGTCAATTTCTTCTCGAGCGGACTCGTCTAGCTTACCGACAGCAACGATACGATCCCCGACGATACCGACATCCATGATGCGGCCCGGCGCACCCGTACCATCAACGACAAAGCCACCCGAAATTTTCAAATCGTACATACCGCTCCACTCCTATTCGCAACCACTACCCTTGTTACTCAAACCACTCTAACCCTGCCGACCATCGGCGGCACGTCACACTGCCCCCCTCTGACACGCGGCTGAAACTCACCCCAGACTGCATCACGGCTCATCGCCACTGATCTCTTTCAAGAGCTTATCCACTTTAGCGAGCAGTTGATCAACCGAATCGATGCCAAGCAGTTCATACTTAATCGTCTCGTCAAACGGCAATAACTGCGTCAACTGCCAGCAAACCCGCCATGCATCTGCGGCATCGGTTTGCAGGTTCAACTGTTTTATTTGCGGGTGTCGTAACAAGCCGGTGAGCACCTCAGCAAGCCCTACCTGATCGTCAGGGAGCGGCGCTAAAAGTGGCGCATCATGAACCACGACCTTCGCCTTGATCAATCCATCGGGTTCGCGCCATGTCGACTCGATATCAAAGCGATGCTGCCCCTCAATCGTAATGCCCAATAAGCCATTGGCCAATTGATCCCAGTCCACAATATGAGCATAAGTCCCGTAATCACCCAGATTAGGAGTCTCGAGAGACCCGCCAGAGATCTCCGACCCTTGTCGCAGCCACGCGATACCAAACCCCTCGTTTTCTCGCATACAGCGCGCTACCAAATCCAAATAGCGCTGCTCAAAAATTTGCAAGGGGAATCGCCCTGAGGGCAGTAATACGGAAGACAACGGGAACAAAGCAATTTCAGTCATGACAAAGACGGCGCAGTAGCGATTTCTAGCAAGGTTAGCAGGTTCAGCGCCTCTGCCCGACTGGTCCCACAAACCGATGCTTCCGGTCGAAAATGCGCGCAAACCGACGGTCGTCTTGGATCATCGAACAACACACACTTCGACTCAGTTGACAGGTGCACACACGTCATACCCGCTGGCTTACCCTCAGGCATTCCCCAAAACGGTTGGCTAATTGCCGGCGCAATGCAGCAAGCGCCGCATCGGGGTCTGCACTCGCTCATCAGGATTGCGCCCTTCCGAATGGCCTGAAGATGAGGATCAACTGAGGCAACAACAAGAGCGCCCCCGCGACGGCGGCAATCATCGCCACCACGGTGAGGACACCGAAATAGAGAAGCGGCGTGAAGTTAGATAACGTGAGCGTCGTAAAACCCACCACCACTGTCAGCGTCGTGTAATACATTGCCCGTCCAATGCTACCGTGGCTGCGCAGCATCGCCGCATGATAATCACCATCAAGGGCAATTTCGTCGCGAAAACGATGCAAGTAATGAATACAGTCATCGACACCAATACCCACCACAATCGCGGCAATCGTAATTGTCATGATATCCAGGGGAATACCGGCTAACCCCATCAGACCCAACACTAAGCCCGCAGCGAGGACGTTGGGCGCTAGGGCAAGTAATGCAATCGATAATGAACGAAATAAGACCCAAAACATCAACCCAATCGCCAAGAAAACCGTGCCGAGTGTTTTAATTTGCGAGGTGAAAAGGCTTTGAAGCACGTTGTTATAAAGCACCAGCAATGACGTAAAGTGCAGCCGCTCAGGCTCAATGCCGGTCTCGCTCAAAATCTGTTCCTGCAATTCCCGCAAATAAGCATCCCGCCTGAGTGATTCACTCGTTTCCATCACGCGCACATTCAACCTCACTTCTTGCGCAGCGGCATTGTAAAAAGGCGTAATCAACGAGTCACTGACATCTTGAGGCAGGCTGTTTTCTATCAGCGCCAGTTCTACACCGCCTAGGCGACTGCCATACAACCGATCCATCACAGCAAAAGCGGTCGATAGCGACGTGACCTTTCCTGACGCTTCTCTGTCGTCAATAATTGCGTGAACCTGATCTATCAGCTGTCGACCCGGCACCGAAAACCAATAACTGGTCTCCGCGTCACTGCTCGCGCCAAAGCTAAAATCAATGTCGAATGCCCCATCAAAAAAACCGCCTTCCTCGTCCCAATCTTCCTCCTCCGCATTGGGCGGTTGCTCCACTTCAATCGCAGTTGATACTTCAGGTGCCGACAGAATCACATCGAGAGGGATCGTCCCCCCCAGTCGCGCATCGAGCAGCTCCATGCCTTGGTAGATTTCAGTGTGCTCTTTAAAGTAATCAATAAATCGGTTTTCAACTTCGAGTGAGCGAATGCCGAGACCCGAAACAATGATTAAAAAAACGGTCACTGCACTGACAAACACCCCATACCGCTGAACGATCAGCGCGAATTTTTGGGTGAACGGCGTGTCGGTGTGCTGCGACACTGCAGGATTCGTGTCTGGGATGATCACCATCAGTGCGGGCACAAGTGTAAAAACGGTGCAAAACCCGATCACGATTCCAGTCGTCATCATCCAACCAAAGTCGATCACCGGCTGAAGACCCGCCACAACCAGTGACGTAAAGGCAACGATCGTGGTCATCGCAGTATATAAACACGGCACGAGCATCAATCTCGCCGCGCCTGACGCCAGCTCACGCCTCGACTCAGCAGGCTGAGCGCGATGCAGCTCTCTATAACGAACCACCAAATGGATTGATAGCGAGAGTGTCACGATCAGCAATACCGCCACCGAATTTGAGGAGATGACGGTCATGCGCCAGTCCGTGGCAGCAAGCACTCCCAGCAGCAAGGTGGCCGTAGTGCTGCACGCAGTTAAGGGAATCAACACCCATTTCCAGCTCCGGAAAATAATCCACATTGCGATGGCCATGACGAGCAAAATAGCAGAGCCAAAGGTCAATAAGTCTGATTGTACGAAGCTCAGCATATCGGCGGCAATCATCGGCACCCCCCCCACGAAGATGCTCGCATAGGGTTTAAACCGATCCGCCACGCCGCGTACTGCCGTGACCAATCGACCCCTCTCGTCTCCGAGCCTTGCCAGGGCAATGTCATATTCCGCCTCGACTCGGGTCAAGCTGAGTGAGCCAGCCTCATCGAGCTCATCTGACAACGCCATCTGACGCAACGATTCTCGCCGGTCCAATAATGTTTCAGCCTCTTGATCAGCCTCTAATGAAACCAAAATCCCAGTAAGATCGCCCTCCTCACTAACGAGTAGATTGCGATAGAGCGAGCTGGTAGTCAGCTCCGTCAGTGCTAACCGCCGATCAACCTCGGGATCACGGAGAGTGGGCATACTGTCGGCGCGAGCGAGATCAGTGAGTGACAGCGGTGGGCTTTCGAGTAACGGCACATCCAGTAATGTGGTCACCCCCGAAACGCCCCGCAGCCGGCGCAGCTCGTCGACCATTGCGGTCAGGGGCTCGAGTGAATCAGGGGACAACAAAGGCGCATCAGGCTCCCAAGTCAGAATCAGAAACTCGCCCCCTGCATACTTTGCTGACGACTCGCGAAAATACGCAAGATCAGGGTCCCCCTGCAATAATAGAGAGTCCGAGGACGCCTCTAATCGCAGGTTAGGTAATGCGACGACCGCGCTCCCGATGACTGCGATTACTGCAACCACGACTAGCCATGGCCGTCGAAGCAGCCTGTCATAGAACGTACTTACTAATTTCATGCGTAAACTTTATCCTCTAATGCCGCAATGAGTCGGGTATGCAACCCTTGAAAGCCACCATTACTCATGATCACAATCTTGTCACCGGGATGCGCCAGCGCCAGCGCTCGGCTGAGCAACGTATCAATGTCACTCACCACCTCTTGATGCTCATAGGCATCCAGCGCAGCCGAGAGATTCCAGTCTAGACCTGGCGGCTCAAACCAGATGACATGATTCGCCTCTTGGGCAGCTGCGCCCAACTCTGTTCGATACTGGCCCAGGCGCATGGTGTTGGAGCGCGGCTCCACGAGCGCAATGAGCTTTCCCGATGATTGTTCGGCCCGCATGGCGCTCAAGGTTGCGGCGATGGCGGTGGGGTGGTGCGCAAAATCATCAAATACCGCAATATTGTGAGGCGCTCCGAGCAGTTCTAATCTGCGCTTAATGCCTGCGAACGACGCTAAGGCGTTTACGGCATCAGCAGGATCGACACCGACCTGCGCAGCCGCTGCCACCGCTGCGGTTGCATTGGCCGCATTGTGTGCACCGATCAGCGGCCACCTGAGTGGGTAAGCCTTCCCGTCAGGCGTCGTAATCGTAAAAACATTCTCAGGCGCTGGGCCGGACCGCCACGACCACCCAGCAGTCGTCGTCTCGCTAGCAGCCGTCACAGTGCTGACCGCACTCCAGACACCGCGTGCCAAAACACGGTCAATCGCATCACCCTCGCCTCGAATGATGGCGCCATCGCCCGGAATGCAGCGAATCAAATGATGGAATTGGGTCTCAATCTCGGCCAGATCAGCGAAAATATCGGCGTGGTCGTATTCGAGATTATTGATAACGAGCGTGTCGGGTCGATAGTGGACGAACTTAGAGCGCTTATCGAAAAATGCCGAGTCATACTCGTCGGCCTCTACAACAAAATACCGACCCTCGCCCAATCGAGCCGACAGTCCAAAATTCACCGGTACGCCGCCAATCAGAAATCCGGGCGCCAATCCTGCTTGTTCCAGTATCCAAGCCAGCATGCTTGCGGTACTGGTTTTGCCGTGAGTGCCTGCAACGGCCAATACCCATCGGTCTTTTAAAATATGCTGACCCAACCACTCAGGGCCAGAGGTGTAGTGCAAGTGCCGGTTTAGCATGCTCTCAATCGCTGCGTTGCCACGCGACAGCGCATTGCCAACGACAACACAATCGGGGGCCGGCTGTAATTGATCAGCATCATACCCATCCGTTACCGCAATACCGCTCTCAATGAGCTGAGTACTCATCGGCGGATAAACATTGGCGTCACTGCCCGACACGCGGTAACCGCTGTCCCGTGCAAGCAGCGCTAACCCCCCCATAAAGGTGCCACAGATGCCTAAAATGTGAACGTGATCAGCCAAGCAACTTCTCCTTCAACTGGCCAGATTAGCATGCGCCGTTTGCCATTGCGCCGCGAGGGGTCTACCTTACGCCCCGTGTTCCACTCCCCCTAATTTCGTGAATCATGACGCGACGCAATTTATTTTATGCCCAATCAGGGGGAGTCACCCCAGTCATTAACGCCTCCGCCGCCGCTGTCATTCAAACAGCGAGGGAGCATCCCAAACGCATTGGCAAAGTCTTAGCGGGGCAAAATGGCATCCTGGGCGCTCTGCAAGAAAACCTGATCGATACATCGCGCGAAACCAGAGGATCGATCGAGGGGTTAATCAGTACTCCGGGAGGGGCCTTTGGTTCTTGTCGTTATAAGTTGAAGAGCTTCGCAGAAAACCAAGCCGAATATGAGCGCCTGATCACCGTTTTTAAGGCGCACAACATCGGTTATTTTTTATATAACGGGGGTGGCGACTCCGCCGATACCTGCCTTAAGGTCTCTCAGATTAGCGAGCAGATGGGTTATCCCATACAGGCCATCCACGTGCCCAAAACCATCGATAACGACCTGCCGCTGACAGACAACTGCCCAGGCTTTGGCTCAGTCGCTAAATATGTGGCCATATCAACGCGAGAGGCGGCGTTGGATATCGAATCAATGTGTGCCACCTCCACTAAGGTTTTTATTCTTGAGGTCATGGGGCGACACGCCGGCTGGATTGCCGGTGCAAGCAGCCTTGCCGCGACAGAGCGAGGGGATGCCCCGCACATTATTTTGTTTCCTGAAATCGCTTTCGACCAGACAAAATTCCTCAGTAAAGTCAGCGACTGCGTCAAACGCTTTGGATATTGCGTCGTTGTCGCCTCTGAGGGGACCAGCACCGCAGATGGCAGGCTGCTCGCTGATCAAGGAGAAACCGACGCATTTGGCCACGCTCAGCTTGGGGGCTTGGCACCGTTGCTGGCCAGCATGGTGAAAGAGCACCTAGGTTTTAAGTATCACTGGGCCGTAGCCGACTATCTGCAGCGCGCCGCTCGTCATATTGCCAGTCAAACCGATGTCGATCAGGCGATTGCGCTCGGCCGAGCGGCAGTCGAACTTGCCTTAGAAGGCGCAAACGCCATCATGCCCACCATCGAGCGAAAACCCGGCAAACACTACCGATGGCGCATTGGCACCGCGCCACTGCATCGTGTCGCCAATCGAGAGAAGAAAATGCCCCGTCGATTCATATCAAAAGATGGGTTTGCGGTTACTGCAGCGGGCAAAGCCTATTTTGAACCGCTGATCGCCGGCGAAGCCTACCCTGACTATCATCGCGGCATGCCACGCTACACACGCTTAAAGAAAGTATTGGTGCCCAAACGCTGCACCCCCTGGCAGACATAGCGCCTTAAAACACTGTGAGGCGCGCGCAACGAGCTCGCGCCTAGGTCATCAAGACGTATCGCTTAAAAATAGCCTCTGCGTCCGTCTCCAACAGAGACACCATTTGCAACGGAGCGTGGCACTGGCCCGCTGGATCAGCATCGCCACGCCACAGCGTAAGACACTGGCTCAGTGATAATTGCCGAAAGTAGCCCTGTGCCAACGGTCGATAACTGATATGCCAGGGTTCAGGCGCAACACCGCCGCGATCAACGTCATACGGTTTATAAAAACCTTCCGCGTTATCAGCCGAGATCTGATCTTCCAACCAAGCACTCATCTCAGCAAAAACGCCTCCTCGCTGATATTCGCTGGTGAGCAGCTGCGGCGCGTAGTCATCAGTCACGGTTGAACGATCCCAAATATCAAAATCCGTGCCCCAGTGATGCCGAGACGTGCCTGGCAACGCAGAGAAGCGCAGGATGGCAGCAAGCCAGTCAGTCTCCGATAGCGCTACGCGATGCAGACCCACCCCCTCCTCATCCACTACGGGGCGATGACCCAGCCACTTAGCATTCACAATGTCTGATTGGCGACCGTAACTCCGGAAAGCAGACGCCACCCGCAGATCAAACCCCTCGGTCGCCGCTCGCCTACTGAGCGCAGTGAACGCATTGACTGCGCTTTGATGCGCCCACATCCCCTCCGCGAATTCAGATAAGCCCTCGCGAGAAAGGCCCAACACTGTCAATGCGTCAAAAACGATGGATTTTCTCCGATATATCGTGCACTTACGGGATAGATGCCCTGCAGGTTGATCTCATTGAACAACAGGTATACCTCCAGACCCTCCGCCATCGCTTGCGCCATGTACCCCGCATAGGCTGGGTCGACTTGCTCGGCAGGCGCCACGCTCGTGATCGCCTCATGCAATACGCAAAAAACCAGCGCGGCACGATGCCCCCTGTGAATGGCCGCCACCAACTCAGTCAGATGCTTACTGGCGCGAGTACTGACCGCATCAGGAAACGCACCCTTTCCCGCACCAACATGCCATGTCACCGACTTCACCTCGATATAGATACCGCTCCCGCTATCAACGAAAAAATCCGCCCTAGATCGATCAGCTAACCTCACCTCAGATTGTAGCGACGCACCACTGGGCATCAAGTCGGGTAAGAGCCTTTTCCGCAATGCTTCGGCGACAACGCGATTCGCCATGGCCGCATGAATACAAGCCAACCCCGTTTCGGTCTGCACCAACTCCCAAGTCCATGCCAATTTACGCGCTGGCTTTGGATGAAAGGACAACCAGACCGCCCCATCGGCCGGCTGACACCCTGTCATGGCGCCCGTATTGGGACAATGAGCACACACCAGCTCCTCACCCTCAGCCAAGACCACATCGGCTAAGAAGCGTTTATAACGTCGACGCAAGGCTCCTTTGGTAAGAGGCGGGAAATCCATAAAAACGCCTCCGGTCAGCGAAATGGGAGTACGCAGCCTTGCCGACAAGCGCTAAATACTAGGCCTTTGCAATCTATGCTGGCACGAAGGGCGCAGATCTGGTAGCTTCCCCGCCCCAAATACGCATGACAAAGTCTGTCGTGCTACTTTACGAGGAATCGCACCACTATGGCCAGTCGCAAATCAGCCAGCGCAAAAGCCAAAGGCGCAGCACCTAAGAAAAAAGCACCCGCTAAAAAGAAGGTCGTCGCTAAAAAATCGACCGCCAAAAAAGCACCTGCTAAAAAGAAGGCCGTCGCTAAAAAATCGACCGCCAA
>Ga0257110_1000500_pt1 | contig 19138 bp, 11 predicted proteins | sample LP_taG_7_FD_190184 | JGI IMG/M metagenome (GOLD analysis project Ga0257110, IMG submission 190184) | Marine microbial communities from Northeast Subartic Pacific Ocean, Canada - LP_J_2015_P26_10m | ecosystem: Environmental > Aquatic > Marine > Oceanic | place: Canada: Northeast Subartic Pacific...
CGCTAGGTTGATTTTGCACCGCGAGCCCTTCACATTGCTGCAGGTCTGTCTGGTAAACGGTGTAGTCCACTACTTGAGACATATCCACCACCACGTTGGTAGCTTGCGCGGCCCCCATACCGATGACCGTAATGCAAGCCAACAGCGATAGATTTTTCAGGATCACGATGTCACTCCCTACGGAAAAATTTTGAAACGTAAGCAGAACATTATAGCCGCTTTACTCCGCCACGAGTCGCTCGTGGAGTGTCCAAAAGTGACAAGTTGCTTGCGGGCGCCGATCTGCTTTTGAGCGCGAGCCCTCGACAGTTCTTGACCTAACTTTTCCTTTGGACCCCTTTCTGATGTGAGGTAGTGGGTCCGCTGTTTGCGAAAAAATATAGGTTGTCACGAGACGGTCATAGTTGACAGATAGAGCCGCAAGCGAAAAGAGATTAGACGACTGTAGCCACTGTCTGAAAATACTGTTGGTTGGATATAAATATGTCTGAGGCTCGGCCTAGTAGTAAACCCTCACATGTCATATATAGATTCAAGATAGAGCCTAGGTTTGTTCATGACGGCAGCTGAGTAGATATAACTAACCTCTGCGGACTTCTAAGCCCTCGATCAGGCACGGCTTGGAGCCCAGCACTTCAAACCAAGCGACATCTTCGCTCACCATATCTAACTCGATCCGGTATTGCCCAACTTCCAGCTGCGGAAGCTCAAAAGTTAAGTCATATCGTTTCCGCTCAGGATCGAGGTGTTCAACTGTGGGGACTCTAAGAAAGCGATTATCAATGAGCTGACCATTAGCAGTAAAAAGCGTTACTCCTAGATTAACTGCGCCAATGTCGGTTCCAGAAGGCCTCCAAATACCGCTACCAGTATTCTGAACAACAGCACTGACGCAAAAACGTTCTCGCTCTGATATTGTTTTCTGCTCAATGCTGGCGGTGACCGTCGCGCTCAAATTCCTTGGCGTTCTGCTGTCAGAAACTGCTTCAACGCTTTTCCGTAAAAAAAACAATCGACGATTTGACAGTCCCCTGCGGACAGCGTCCTCAATGCCCGAGGTTCCGCCTGTCATGAAGTCATCAAAGCTCGGCAGATCCAGCCAAAACGGATCAATACTGTGCACTGAGATATCTATTTTCTTGAAACCAAAACCTACTGCTGCGTTCCAAATCTCTTCAATTTCTATGTCGTTTTCGATCACCTTATAATTTCTCATCTCGTACTGAGATTGGTCGCTACAGGAATGATTAGGCCCAGGTTCAGAAAAACCTGCGACTCCATGCGGGGTTAAAACCCTGCTCATTTCCTCTAAAACTCTGTCAGGATTATGAGCATGGTGTAAAGCATCAAGGCATACAACACGGTCGATAGTTGAATCGGGCAATTCAATATTTTCACCATCGAACATCATGAAATGGATTGGAGGAATATTGTCTCCAACCGGAGGAAAGATCCGTAAGCTCTCTTCGCCGATTTCTAGGGCGGTCTTAGAAACATCCAGAGCATAAACTTCACACCCCATTTGATTGAGAAATCTGGATGACCAGCAAGACCCGACGCCGAAATCTAAAACCTTGGCTCCGTTAAAAAGATCAATACCCTGAACGACTTTCGCGAAGTTGATGAGAATCTCTGGAGTTTCAAAGGGACTGGCGAATGGCTTCTGGAGAAAATAGGGATTGTGCCTTTCATTCTTATAATAGTCATCAGCCGCTTCAAGCAGTTCAGAGGGCTTCAGGCTGGCCATCAGCTCTTTAACATCCACCTTACCTTGCTTGGTGTCTTGTTTGGAGGTTTGAGTTTCTGGTGCGGGGGTCGAAGTTCCTTCTTTAATAGGGTCATCCCGATCGTGGCGTTGCGTTAAGTAATTCTGTAGATGTGGAAACCTTGAGATCAGCTTGGAGAAAAAGGAAACTGTGACAGGGCTTCGAGAGAGATATTGCGTCAAAAAACTAATCAGTTTTTCGATTGCGCTTGTGGCACCGGATTGTTGTCTCTGGAGAAATCTAAACACTTGATCCGCCTCGGCTAGGACTGCGACTGACCACGTAAATTACCGCTTGCTATTGGATTCATAGTACCTGAAAAATTACGCACAGAGAGGTTTGCTAGTTTAATTACTGATTGACCCGAGATATTACGGGTCCCTTTTGGGCAAAAAGAGGTTGCGCGGCAGGCGCCACTTTGGTCGATGGCACCCGGAGAACCACGGCCGCCGAATTCTCATCTAGCACCCCCCGGTTCGCTGCGAGACTCAAAGCGTGGCGCAAGAGTTTCAGGTGTTGATCTGCAGTCGCTGAGGTTATGCCGCGCTCTGACATTGGGTTATGGAGTGTCGTACCGCTTATTACGCAATGGCATTGATCGACACCGTTGATCAGGGGACGATCACGGGCGACTTGAAGGGTAAGACACTTACACCACAGCACGAGCGTATCGTTGATATGGTTGGATTTTTGGATGGCGTAACAGATAACCTTGGCAAACTCTAACCGTCGTCTTGAAGGGCGAGGCGATCGATAACGTCAGCAGTAACAGACTATTCGCGCCCGGGTTGCAGAGCAGCTATTTTTACGCGTCCAGAGCCGCGGGCAGGGTAGCTTGCTGCGCCGGTTGCTAACCCTCTAAACACTATTCCTGCATTACCCGGGCCAACCGTTCGGGTTGACGCCATCTTCCCCTGAACAGGCGTGCCGCGTAGATAAACGCCAATGAAATCAACATCACTACAAATACCCACCAGGACACCAGCGGGCCGGCCCTCCATTTGACAATGACAAAGTACTGCGCAATCAGCATCAGCCAGTGGACGCTGGTTGAGGTAAACATAATCCAGCGTGTATCCCCTGCCCCTCGCAGTGCACCACCGCAGATAAGAATAATGGCGTCGGCCATCATGTAGCTAGTGAGTCCCAGCATCATCATACTGGCCAGTTCTCTGATTTCCCAAAAGTGTTCGTCGGGTGTGGCAAACACGTTTATCAGGTCCACCCGAAAAATCAGAAAAAGGATCGCCAGCGTTCCGGTGTATCCCAGAGACAGGATCAGCCCCGAAGAAATCACCTGGTTGGCTCTGGCCATATCGCCCGCGCCAACAAACCGGCCTATCAATGTCATTACCCCAATATTGAGGCCAATCATGGGTATGAAGGACAGCATGTCCCAATTAAATACAATGGCCATGGCAGCACCTTGCACCACACCATAAGATTGGAACATCAACAAAAACAGGTTGAAGGTGGCCGTATTCATAAAACCCTCTACCGCAGATGGTGTACCCAGCCGCAAGTACCTGCGTAAAATTCCGGGCTCGATCCCCCAGGATTTACCAACGCTAAACTGGGCATGGTGATCGCGGGAAAGGTAGAACAGTAGATAGATACCAATGGCAAATACAGTGGCGGTTACGGTACCCAACCCGGCACCAACAATTCCCAGTTCGGGCAAGCCGAATTTCCCGAAGATCAGAAGCCAACTAAGGGGAATGTTGATAAAAATGGCCAGCACATCGGTGATCATTACCACCTGTGTACGGCCAATGCCGGCAAAATAAGAGGCAAGACAGGCCTTTAGTAACATGAACGCGCTGCCCAGCATCAGGGTATAGAAGTATGCGCGCTCTAATGAAACCTGCGTCGAGTCATGCCCCAGATGATCAAATGCCTGTCCCATGCCATAGCCGATCAACGCCAGAAAGGGGACCGATACCAGGGCGATCAGAAAACCCTGGGTGACAACTTTAGGGCATTTGTGAAAATCTCCCGCGCCGTAATACTGCGCCACCAACGCATTGGCATAAGTGATTAAGCCAATAAAAAAAGAGACGCAGAAAAACATCGCAACCCCGCCTCCCATTGCAGCTGCCACATGAACAGAATCAATCTGCGCCAGAAACCAACGATCGGAAAACACCATCACTGCAAAGGAGCCATGGGATACCACCATGGGTAGTGATAGACGGGCCAACTCCCGCAGGGTTGTCAGAGACAAGAGTTTCATGCGCGCAAAATTGCCGGGAATGCCAATGAGGAAGGGGGCGCAATTATAGGGGCAGCGACCGCAATGGGATACTTATTAACTCAATCTGGCACGTTAACAGTGAATATGATTTGAGACATAGGAAAAATAAATGGGCTGTTGTGAGCAGATTTTCTTGTTGAGACTGCTGGTTGAACTGGAGAAAGTCGAAAAGTAGTCACTGACTGCTCTACAAAGTTGTCGGCGGCGATAATCGCGAAGAGAGTGCAGGACCAGTTCAAGGTGCACCGCGTCTCTTTGAAAATGGTGGGCCCAGTAGGACTTGAACCTCCTATCAATCGATTATGAGGATGGGATCGAGACCGGCTAGACTCGGACAAGAGAGAGAATCGTAAGGTCTTTTTTGAAAGCTGGTTTTCGATTTACACCAGTCCGAATCGATACAGAACCGCAGTACTCTTTGAGTTCGCATCAAGCCGTGCATTTTCAAGAGTTATAAGTGATCTCTCAGTCAAAAAACCGAACTCGCCCCGAGAGTTTGCAAGCATGCGCGCCCGTCCCAGTCCTAAAGTGGAGAGTCTCTAATAGAGCTTGAAATGTTCTTGGAAGATTGCGTGAGTGCGAGGTCGTCAAAAGAAATGATACTGAGCAACTTCTCCGTTGCCTGCGAATAGACAGCGACCAGATAGCCAACAGGTAGCGAAGGGTGGCCTGCTCAAGCAATAGATTGAAGCGTAAGGACATCGAAGGTCATGACAAATCAACCCAACCAAATTGATAGAGTCGGTGGCTGAATACCTACCAGCGGCTCTGATCCCCCCCAGATATCATCTGCCACGCCGTTTAGCTTTACTATCACTTCAATCTCAGCCATCGCGACATAGAGAGGATCTCCTTGCGGAGCGAAGAGTTACTGTTAGCCGCGAAGCAATCCGGTTTTGGTGCATTAAATTCGGCGCTATTTACGCCCGCCGATTGCAGCGAAAGCACCGAGGTTATGGCGACGCCTTTTACATTGACGAAGCGTTTCTGCAGATCAATGGTCAACAGCATTACTTGTGGAGGGCTGTAGATCAGGATGGGAATGTGGTGGACGCGCATCTCCAGACCCGGCGCGATGGGGCTGCCGCAAAGCGTTTTTCAAACGGCTATTACGGGTATCTGGCAGTGAGCTCCGGAAGATCGTGACGGATAAACTGCGTAGCTGTCGAGTAGCGCCTCGGTAACTAGTTCCTGAGGCGATCCATAGCACGCGATCACCTTAACGGATCCCTCGCGACGACCGCAGACCTCGAGCATTTATGTGCGCCGTTTTAAAAAAACCGATGCGATTGTCACAGCTGCCGCGGCTAAAAAGCAGTAGGTCCCCAGGAAACCCATTTGTGCTGGCAGGCTCATGCCATGATCGATCAAGGTTCCGGTTATGCCTGGGCCGACAGCCGTTGCTAGAACCGCAGCCGACACAGTAATTGAGCGCACAGCTCCGAGATTTGCAAGTCCATAGATTTCTGGCCAGAGCGCTCCAAAAAGTGTGGATGCTATGCCGTAACTGATTCCGAGCAGTACCATCAGGATGAACAGAGTTATTTCCGGTCCGCTGTAGGCTAAGACGAAACAGGCAGCCCCAAGCGGCAGCAGGAAGTAGGGCAGCATAGAGGTAGCGCTGAGCCGATCAATCGCGGCACCGGTAATTAAAGCGCAGCATACTGTGGTTAGCGCCATCACCAGTAATGACGTAGCGAATAACTGCGGTGGCCAGCTATGTAATGCCGTCAAATAATTCTGATGATAGAAGATTGTGGTGCCGATAAACGCTGGCGCTAGGACGCCTGCGAGGAGCACCCAGAATATGGGGTCCCTCAGAACTTGCCCCCGCGTCCAGCTGGTCACTTTAGGTAAGACCTCTGTTTGCGTTGAGGGCATATCGGCTAGCCCAGACTGCTCCGTGAGTCTATTTGAAGCTGAGAGAGGAAGGGCTCTTGGGGTTCGATAGCAGCAATAAGCGAACGGCAGGCCGATGACAATTAAAGCTATGGCCGCCGCCAGCCACCCGATACTGTATCCATAGCCTATGGCAAGCGCTGCAAAGGCCAGTGGGATCGTTGCCTCGCCTCCCTGGTGACCGAGTACAACAAGCGATACTGCCCGACCCCTCTGGGTAACAAACCATCGCGCCGTCGAGGTCAACGCGATGTTGGTCATCATGCCCTGACCGAACAACCGAAGTAGAAAGATCGCGAGGATGAGTGTGGGCAGGGAAGATGCATAGCCGGCAAGCAATGCCGCCCCGGCCAAAATGGGCACCACCAAAGCTACCATGCGATGGGCCTGCACAACGTCTATGAGGCGCCCAAAAAATGGAATGCAAAGCGCGCTTGCCAGCGTAGCGAGCATATAGAGTCGTCCGAATTCTCCATGCGTGAGCCCAAACATTGCCCGCCATTCTGAAACAGAGGCAGAGATGAAATACGTTTGTCCAAAGCTGGAAAAGTACGTGAGTATGAATCCGCCGGCGATCCAACGAAAGTTGTGCTTTACAAACTCAAACACTGATGTATTTCAGCCTTCACGTGGGAAACAGACGGGATTGTAGCGGCTGCGTATCGGCTCGCCGGCACCGACATCGGGCATGAATTTGCGCCAATCTCCTGAGATCATCGTCGGAGCTGGAACGACACAGGCACCGTCTTCGAAATAGGTCGTTGCCAGAACCATACGAGACTCCGTCGTGTTGTTGGGACCCGCCGTATGAAAAGATCGGGAATGGTGAAAACTGATCTCACCCAACTCGAACGGACTGTCATCGACCTCCACGCCGCGCTCGACAAAAACCTTGCCGACAGTGCGGTCATAACTCACATCAAACCGACTGCTTTCTACCGATTCAACCAGTCGGTAGGCTTCCATTCCGACAGCAAACGCGAGCGGTCCCATATTTTGAGGTATGGCCTGCAAAGGAATCCATGCTGTGCAGACATTATTGCTTTCTATAGGGAAATGCTCTGCGTCATAGTGCCAGGGCGTGCGTCCACATCCAGGTTCCTTGGCTAGCGAATTATCATGATACAACCTGACGCGTTCGACACACATCAGCGCTGCAGCGATCTCTGCTATGCGCGAACTGAGGACGAATTGCCGAAATATTTTATTCGTTAGCCACATCATCTCGCCACTGCGGAAATCGAGTTTAGGGTTTTCACCAAGGTCATCACGCAGCGTCGTTTCCATCTCCTGGCGCAGCAGGGCAAGTGCGCCCGGCGAAATAACACGCTTGAGCTTCACGTAACCATCACGATTGAATTGATTGATCGAAAGCGGGTCTAGTTCGTAGGAAGCGTTAAGTTCGGCCTGCAGATCAGCCACTTTTGGTAATGACCCGACATATTCCGGTGAGTGGTTTTTTTCAGCCGAAGATCCGGAAGTAGAGACAATTGCATTGTCTGCACTTGCCATATATTGATTCCACCACTGCTGGTTGTCATGCTTCCACTCGCCCGAAATCTCTTCCTCGCGGTCTTGAGGCTTCAATTTAGCCTCATCGGTCATTCACTCGACTCCTGATATCTTGGCGTCGCACAAGGTAAGACCGCTTTCGGCGTGAGAAAAAAGCATCATGCCGACGCGCTGTGGAAATCGATACTCACCCGAGTCTAGGTTATGACAGGATGCCAGATAGCCTGCCAATGGCTCACGCAGTAACATTTCTTCGAGGCTGAAAGTATCATCAAAAGCACAGCGTTGCAGATAAGACTCGAGGAGTTGTGGCCGGTCTGCAGGCACTACCGTAGTGTAGTTAAGCACGCGAGTTCGCACCTGCATGCCAAGTTTTTTCAGCGCTGTTTCGACTTGGCTACCATCGCTGTATGGGGTGCCATCTCCATCGGCCATACTTGCAAGATATTGGTCATAAAAACCGACGTAATGACCATCGCGCATTCCCTGGGCGATGAAACCGAAACCATCATGAGAAAGTGAGTTGCACATCCGTGCCAGCCCCTGCTCGAGTTCCTCGGCTGGCACGCAGTAGAGTGCGTGCGTTGCCCATGCGATATCGTAAAGGCCTGAGTCTTCATCCCAGTCTTGAAGTTTACAGCAGAACTCAGACCCTGCATAAAAAGGAGCTGCGAGTGCTTGCTTGGCTTCGCGCACAGAAAAAGGACTTGGATCGAGCAAGTCGTAGTCGAGCTTAAAGTTAGGGGTTTTCGAAAGATCGGCAACGCCAGGGCTGGCAAGTAAAGCTTGAGGGAACTTACCGCTGCCGCAAGCAACATCGATCAATCGGACTCCGCTTTTCCGGTTAGCCAGAGACTGGAATGCGGACGCCCAATCATAGGCCTCAGCTAGGTATCGGTAATCAACTCTAGCCAGCTCGTAAAAGGCCTCCATCTCATCGCGTCCCGCGTCACTCCAATGTTCGCAGCTACGTTCGAAGGTATCAGTTCGCACCGTTATCATTACTCCTTAGTCTCTAGGGTCAGGAACGCGTGGATACACGCAACCCGCGCGGAACAATCGCCCGCTCTGTCCATTCGAACAGCAACTGCACCACAATAGCAAGGCCCGCAGCAGGCACGGCGCCTTCCAATATGAGGCCAACGTCGTCGAGCCGTATGCCGGCGAGAATAGGTTGGCCATACCCGCCGGCACCGATCAGAGCACCGAGAGTAGCCGCGCCGATATTAATGACGGCTGCAGTTTTGATTCCTCCAAGTATAGACACTGCGGCCAGCGGTGCTTCCACCAGACGCAAACGGGCGCCGGCGGGCAGACCCAGTGCCTCTGCGGATTCAAGCAGTTGCGTAGGAATAGTAGTCAGGCCCGTGTAGGTATTGCGCACAATCGGGAGCAGGCTGTAAATAAATAGTGCGATGACTGCGGGACCGGCGCCTATCCCGAAAAGTGGAATCATAAAGACAAGCAGTGCCAGCGCAGGGATGGTTTGTGCTATGCCCACGACGCCGAGGATGATGTGGCCAAGACGGCGCCAGCGCGCGGCAGCAATACCCAGTGGCACAGCGATCAGAATTGCTGCAAACAGTGAAATGGCTACAAGCGCGATATGCTGTTGGGTGTAACGCCAAAAGCGCTCAATGCGAGAACTGGACTTGGCGACGACCTCGATCCCCAGATTTTCGTTGAGAAAATCGGCCGCAACCAGAGCCTCCTGCATCCCATCCAGCTTGACGCGCGAGTTCATTGCGATCATCTGCTCCTCATCGATCAGGCCCTGCATACTCAGTATGGCCGCGAATACGTCTGGTCGTTCTTGCGCCAGTTCAGCCCGGTAAAGCAGTATTGCCTCGTAAGGAGGGAAGTAGCCTAGGTCGTCTTCGAGTGTGCGCAGAGAGTAATAGGCGATTTCGGCATCGGTCGTGTAAAGATCAGTCAGGTCGACGTCGCCAGCCGCTAACCCTCGGTAAGCTAAATCGTGCTCGACGCCGAGAACATCCTGCTGGGGCAGACCGTAGTGCAAACGTAAGCCGGGCCAACCGTCGCCGCGCTCGGTAAACTCTGTCCCAAAGCGGAATACAAGTTCTGGGTGCGCGCGGAGGTCTGATATACGGCGAATTTTGAGACGCTCAGCGATAGGCTCGCGCATACCCAAAGCAAAATTATCTCGAAAGCCGAGAGGTTCGCTCATAACGAGGCCCGACTCAGCGAGTAGTTCTCGCAGTGCCGCGTTTGAAGCCGGATTATTCTGCGCGAAAATTTCGTGGGTAAGTGTGCCCGTATACTCAGCATAGATATCAATTTCGCCTGATACCAGCGCGTTAAAGACCAAGCGCGTTCCACCGAGAGCTTGACGATGCACAACAGCGGCCCCTGTAGACGCCGCTATCGCTCGAATGAGCTCCCCAAGAACTATGCCTTCTGTGAAGTTCTTTGAGCCAACTATAATGGCGCGGTCGTCAACAGCAAAACAATTCCCCGCTAGCAAGAGCCCGCACAAAAAACTGATTGCGATGCGGCGGTTCAACGGAGTGTCTCCATTGCTTCAAGTGGCGAACGTTGCGCCTGAATGAAACGCCGGACAAAATTATCCGCGGGTTCACGCAATAACTGCTTCATTGCACCTTGCTGTACGATTCGCCCATCGCGAAGAAGGACTATGGTATCTCCGAAGAAAGCGGCTTCACCCAAATCGTGCGTCACCATCAACACGGTCTTGCCAAGGCTCGTAAATATTTCACGCAGATCGGCTTGAAGGTCACGACGGATCATGGGATCGAGTGCCCCTAGCGGCTCATCGAGCAGCAGTACTTCAGGGTCCAGCATCAGAGCACGAATTAAGCTTACGCGTTGCTTCTGTCCTCCGGAGAGCTGAAGCGGGTAGCGATCCAAAGCATCGGTGGGAAAGTGGGTGAGTTCGGCCAGTTCGTTAATGCGGGTCGTGATGCGTTCATCAGACCAACCCAAATGGCGTGCCATCAGCGCTGCGTTGTCACGCGCAGACAGATGTGGGAATAACCCCCCATCCTGAATCACATAGCCCATCCTCTGACGCAAGTCAGGTAGGCGGGCTGGTTCGAGGGGCTGGCCCCCGAAACGGATGCTCCCCTCATCAGGCATCTGAAGGCCAATAATCAAACGTAATATTGTCGACTTTCCGCACCCAGATGGACCGATCAGGACGGTCGTTTGTCCGGACGCGATTGACAAATCACAACGCTCAAGTGCGCAGACATCGGAGTAGTTCTTGGAAACTTGGTTAAGTTCAAGCATTGAATCGCTGGTCACGAGATAGCAGGCCAATATCGGCTGCGTTGAAATAGGGCGCTTTCTTTATACATTTAATAGACACTACCGCACGGTTAATGACAAAGCGAAACCAGATTCGGGAAAAATTTAAAATCGATATGAATATTAAAGATATACGCCAAGAAATGGCACTGCTCAATAATGTCGCGCCACTAAAAGGACCGCGCTACTCAGCTTGCCTTCACACCTATGAGGCCGCGAGCAATCAGCGAGAGCTAATTCTCGAATGGTTTGGAGATCAGGTGATTCCTCAAACACCCACGGATAGTGCCTCATTTCTGAGTATAGGGTGTGGAGCAGGTGAGTTGGATGTCAATATTCTTGCGGCAGGAAAGGCGCATGCTTCGGCCGTTGCTTATGTTGGAATTGAGCCGGACTTGCAGCAGTGCGAAAGATTCATGTCTAGTATGGAGCTCGCAGGCAATCAAAATACCCGCGTAGAGACGCTCAATACTGATTTTGAACGATGTACGGAGCAGCGTCGCTTCGATCGGGTTTTGATGGTGCACTCGCTTTACTATATGGAGGACCCAGAACGAGCGATCGACAAGGCTCTAAATCTGGTCAATCAATCTGGCAGACTCATCATCCTGATTGCATCGAACGATACCCTGAATGAACTTTCATCCTCATTTTGGAGGATGGAGAACGGTGGCTCAAGCTGGTTTAGTGAGGATTTGAGCAGGCACCTCGAAGAACGCGGCGTTTCTTTCCAGTTACATCGTATCGAGGCAAGACTCGATATAACATCATGTTGCGAGCCCGAATCCGAGCAGGGCAGTCGTATTGCAGATTTTATCGCGCAGGTACCTTTAGGGGAATTGCCACCGGGCCTCCGAGCAAAGATATTTAGCTACCTTGAGGCAACGTCTCACCTCGATGGTGACATACGCTCGCTCCCGCACAATGTTGACGCTTTTGTAATCTAATCAGGTAGTCAAACGGGTTCGAAATACATAACAGCAAACCAGAGGTCTTCATCCTGCCAAACTTTAACGGGGGAGAATCCTGCTGATTTGGCCAGCTCAATAAATTCATCTGGGTGATACTTGTAAGAGTACTCGGTCTGGACGAGCTCGCCCTCAGCAAACTCGAGCTGATGCCCAGCTAATTGCGCCGAGTGACTATCGATACAGCGTAAATGCATCTCGATGCGACCATGCTCAGCGTTGTAGAGCGCATGATGCGTGAACTTATTGGTGTCGATATCGCCTTCAAGCAAGCTATTAAGGTTGTCCAATAAGTTCACATTAAACTGAGCAGTCACACCGGCAGAATCGTTGTAGGCAGCATGCAGAATGTCTGCATCTTTTTTTGTGTCTACTCCTATCAATAGCCCGCCCGTATCCCGCATTTGCGCACGCATGGCGCGCATAAATTCAACCGCTGCCTCCGGCTCGAAATTACCGACCGACGAGCCCGGATAAAAGAATACCGGCGGCGCATCATCCACATTAATATCGATGTCGATGCCCTGAGTGTGATCGCACACCTGTGGTGAAATTTTCAATTCGGCGTAATCGTCACTCAGTGATACAGCGCTGGCTTGTAAATGTTCGCCCGATATGTCCATCGGTATATATGCGGCCAGATCAAGCTCAGGTAATAACCAGCGAACTTTTTCACAGGAGCCGGCGCCCGGTTCCACCAGCGTTACACCTGAACCGATAGCGGCACAAATCTCAGCGCGATGACGGACTAATATGGCCTTTTCAACCCGGGGCACATAATACTCATCGAGTTCAGTGATAGCGTCGAATAGCGCAGACCCTTTTTCATCGTAAAAATATTTTGGTGAGACTCGCTTAGGTGACTGCGACAACCCTGCGATGACTTCTTGCTCAACCTGGTTGAGCTCATCAGAGGGCTGTTCAATCTGCTCGGCAATAGATAAATTCATAGCAAACATTAATCCTGGTGTGCATAAAGCGGAACGGTTAGCTATCCACAACTAGCCTAATGCCGAGGCATTGCCAGCTCTATTGCGGATAAAGAAATTTTTGGTAAGTAAACGAATCTGAAACGCTAGGTACAATTATAGGACAGATAGAAGGTCTGTCGTAAGCAGATCTCGTTATTGATGCGAGTCACCAGGCCTGAAAAAGTCGCGAACAGGTGGTCTACCACTCTGAAATCGTACCGGCGTCAGTCATCGAACAATTCACTTTCGACCATTGCTGAGCTGTAGAACGCAGAGGTTCTAACCAGCCTTTTTCAGGGGCTTCCTGCCGATTGACCGTGAACTCGTGGACTCCTTTGCAGCGAAAAGAGGCAACGACTCAGGTGGCGCCCTGATTGGCGGTACTAGGATGGATCGGGCAGGTGCAGCCTGCTCCTATGCCACTTATGAATGAATCAGTGAAAACGGTGGGCCCAGTAGGACCTGAACCTACGACCAATCGATTATGAGGATGAGGGAGGGTCCGGCGAAACACTTATGAGCGGAAGAATCGTAAACTCATTTTTGGGCACTGATTTTCGATTTGCGCTAGCCCGAACTGATACCGAACCTCGGCTGAACTGTAGACCAACACGAAATCCGTAGGTCGAAGATTCATGACAAGGTTCTTCAACCGAACACCGAACTGAGGCCGATCAAAAATACCTAGAGGACTATCCTCAGGCCTGATATCAAGGGCCAATTAACAAATAATTAATAAACGAATTATCAATAATAAGTCCTCTGGCCCTCCTCCTCGGGTCCTTAAGTTTTACTGCAGTCCTTATCAGTTACCCCTTCGGGATTACTGTGGCAGTCGTCAGAGGAGCCTACGGGGGAGCCTATGGGGGAGCTATAGGATTCCTCCATTATCTGCTTCTATCTATCTGGAGGCGGAAAATTTTATGTGGGGTGTTCTGTGCCTTGCCCTCAAGATGAGCCGGGCTTGTGCAGATGATGTACCGATCCTCAATGCATGCCGCTTTCCAAGCTAAATAAGAGGCTGTTGGGTGCCTCTTCGATGATATGTTCTAAATTGAAGCGATTAGCCAACACCAATCTGTAAAGCGCTGCGGCATTGGCTGCTTGGGCAACTGCATAACAAGCGAGCCTCACTATTTTGTGAATCGACGCTCCTATCACGACAATTTGGTGGATCAATCGGTAGTTATTGCGACTATTTCCAACTTGGCCGTGTTCATTCGGTGTAAGGCGTGTCATTGTGAAGCTAATTTGGTGATTAGTAGCCGCGAAGCGGTTGTGTTAACTGCCGGGTGTTGCTACGAGTGATATCGCTCTCATACTCTGGAGCTGCAGCCGCGCAAAAGTTCTTAAATGACGTCCTTGGCCCATTCGCAAAGATTGGGCGTGAGATCAGAGTTGCTTTTCCCCAACCCAAATAGTGAAAATTAAGGAGTATTAATTTTGCGGATTTTAAATAAGGTGGTCGGAGCGTTGTGCTTTATAAGCCTAGCTGTTGTGGCAGCACCGCCCACTCCGGGGTATAACCAAACTATCCCTCCCGAGATTCTTACTTCCGATACTGTGGAAACCTCGATCGGTACGTTGAATTTTTTTGACGGCTTGCCTGATGAAGATACCGTCGCCAAGGTTTACGACAATTTAGACCGAATCCGTGCAACTCAGGCGTTTTTGGATATGGTTCCCTTAGCCTCGATTGAGGGCATGCGCCGAGGCATGGAATCGGTAGGGGTCGATGCCTCTAACAAGATCCTGCTTTACAGCGACCTTATGGATTCAAATTCGCTCTTCCTGACGGGCAACACTGATACGATTTATGCCTTGGCGATTCTGGATTTGAAGCGTGATGGGCCCACTGTCGTCGAAATCCCTGCGGGCGCAGGCCCTGGGACGGTGAATGACGCGTATTTTCGATTTGTGATTGATATGGGCGCTCCGGGCCCTGATCGTGGTAAGGGTGGTAAGTACCTCATTCTGCCTCCTGATTACAAAGGCGCAATACCCGAAGGTTATTTTACAGTTGAGAGTCCAACCTATGTCAATTGGGTTCCGCTGCGAGGTTTTCTAGTTGATGGGAAAACCGATGCCGCCGTGGCGATGTGGACCAAAGGGTTAAAAATTTACCCTCTTACTCAAAAGGAAAACCCGCCAAAACTCGAAATAGTCAACGGTAGCTCAGTTGTCATGAACACCATCCATGCGAACAATGAGAAATTCTATGAGGAAATCGCAGAGGTCATTCAGCGGGAACCTCTGGACTTCCTCAACCCGGAGTTACGCGGCAATCTCGCTAGCCTGGGTATTGAGAAAGGAAAAGAATTTGCTCCCGATGCCAGGATGCAAGAGATCTTAAAAGATGGTGTGGCTATTGCTAATGCGACCGCCCGTGCGTTGTCTTTCCGTCCTAGGTCAGAGACTATTCACCTTTATGGAGAAGAGAGCGCTTGGTTCACTGCTTTTGACGGCGGCAGCTATCAATGGCTCTACAATGGCGGGACGGGTGGTCGTAACAAAGACGCACGGTCACTTTTCTTTTACATAGCTACGGTCAATACACCCGCGATGGTGCTCGAAATGATCGGCGCCGGATCGCAGTACGCACTGGCGGCTCAGGATTCGGCTGACCAGTATCTCGATGGTGCAAAGAACTACAATCTCACCATTCCTGCAGACGTACCGGCAAAAGACTTCTGGTCGATAGTGGTCTATGACCCGCAGACTCGGTCGATGCTTCAGACCAATCAGCCTTACCCCTCCAAAAATAACGAGCGCAACCGTGACCTTGTCAAAAACGCCGACGGCTCAACCACCATTTGGTTTGGACCCAATTCGCCAGAAGGGAAAGAGGCCAACTGGATAGAGACGGTGCCCGGTAAGGGCTGGTTTATCTGCCTGCGCCTTTACGGCCCGCTGAGCCCCTGGTTTGAGAAAACCTGGAAACCCGGTGAAATTGAATTGGTGGACTAACGCACCGAGCCATCCACCAAAGTCTCCAGGTGCGGCTGGACATTTTTACTCTTGCGCTGATGGGTGCTTTTCAACGTGTCGTCACCAACGCTAATTAACATCCCCAGTGACATTATTTTATTTGGTTATCTATATTGAGAATATTACATCTTGAGTTAGGACGTCATCGTTTTGGTGGCACCATGCAGTGCTTCTACTTAGCAAGTTCGTTACTAAGGCAGGGGCATCAAAATATGGTTGTCACACCGAAAGGCAGCCCTTTATCAGCATTGTTTGATGACGCTGATGTAGAAGTAGCAGCAATTAATTATCGTGGTGATGTTGATGTGAGTTTGATTCCGAAGTTAATGCAACTGATAAAAAACTTTCAACCTGACATCACACATATTCATAGCCGCAGAGGGGCTGATACGCTGGGTTTACTTGCTGCCAGATGGGCGAATGTAGGCAAAATTATCGTATCGAGACGAGTCGATGATCCATTACCACAAAACTTTATTACCAAGTTACGTTATCAAACACTTGCTGATCACACTGTTGCTGTATCCCAAGGTATTGTCAGAGCGCTAGTTACTGCTGGAGTTGAGCAAGATAAAATCAGTCAAGTTTACAGTTCAATTAAATTTGATGATTACTGTAAGGATGCAGATACAGCCATAGTGAGAAAAGAATTAAATATTAAGCACAAACAGGTTGTTGCGGTTATAGGCCAATTAATTTCTCGCAAGGGACATCGCTTTTTAATTGAGGCAGCTCCAGCGATTTTAGCTTTGCATCCAGATACCTGTTTCTTGTTTTTAGGTGAAGGCGAGGAAGAAGAGCGCTTAAAGTCTATGGTTGCCGAAGCGGGTCTAGAGCAACACTTTGCCTTTGCCGGTTATAGAGAAAATGTTGGTGAAATTTTAACGGTAATCGATATCTTACTGCACCCAGCAACAATGGAAGGTTTTGCCAACGTTGCCATGCAAGCACTTGCTGCCGCTAAACCAGTAGTGTCCTCTGCTGTAGGAGGCATGCCGGAAATTGTGTTGGACGGTGAAACAGGGATCTTAGTGCCTCCGCAAAATCCAGCCGCTATTGTAGATGCGCTAGACAAGTTATTAAGTGATAGTTCACTTAGAGATAAACTAGGCAGGAACGGCCAGCAGCGCGTTAAAGAGAAGTTCAGCGTTGAAAATATGGTCGCTAATACGCTGGCGGTATATGAGAAAATCCTTGCCGAAAATTAGATTATATTAACTTTGGTAGAAACTTTTATATCAAGCTGTGAACTGTTTTATACCTTATTCAATCGAAGTTTTGGGTTGATAACCAACATCGGCGTAGGCAGCATCGCTCCCATACTCTGAAGCTGGAGCCGAGCTGATTTACTCCCGATACCCCATTCGGAATTCTCTGTCTGATTAGCTATGAAAATGGCAGGCCCAGTAGGACTTGAACCTGCGACCAATCGATTATGCGGATGGTGGGGAGTCTGGCTAGGCTTTTATAAGCGGAAAAATCGTAGAGGTTTTTTTGGACACTGATTTCCGATTTGAAGCAGTCCGAACCGATACCGAACGACGGCTGAACCTAAGACCAACACGAAATCCGTAAGTCGAAGATTCATAACAAGGTTCTCCAACCGAACACCGAACACCGAACACCGAACACCGAACTGAGGCCGAACCGACCCTGTCCTTTTTCGAGACTCCCTATCAGAGGCCAATTAACAATAATTCATAAACGAATTATCAATAATTGGTTCTCTGGCCTTCGTCCTCTGGTCCTTAAGCTTCTCTACAGCCCTTATCACTCAGCCCATTCGGGATTATTAAGGCGGTCCTCAGGGGAGCCTCTAGGAAGCTACAGGGATTCCTCCATTACCTGCGTCTAACGAATTTGGATGGGGAATCGGGTGTCCCGCGATTGGGTCGAGCACTTCCATCAGGCTACGAGCATCATAGAGTGAGGGATGGGGCAATTCGAAATCGTGCTAGGCCCAACGTCTTTTTCGTGCATGCTCTGCGATCGCAAATCCACTCAGCCTAGGTAGGCGTTTAGCGAGTGGAGCAGGGCAGTTGCGCGAGATCAGATGCCGGGTTTCTCTGTTTCACCCGAGTTAATTTGGCAAAACCGTAAGAACGACACGAGTGGGTATTGCCGAAAACCCCTTACTCGGCCCTGAAGTTAAATCGCGCTGTTTCGGGTTTCATTTGTGGCAGCCCGCGAATGAAATCTGCCGCGCGCTCACCAATCATCTGCGTTGGTGCGTTGAGGTTGCCACTGACGATCTTTGGCAATACAGACGCATCAACAACTCGCAGCCCCTCAAGTCCATGTACCTTCATCTCGCCATCGACGACGGCTAAAGCGTCGTTACCCATTCGACAGGTGCCACAGGGATGGTAGTCGGTTTCAATACTGCCGCGCAGCCAGGCTAAAATCTCGCTGTGACTCTGCACGTTGGCGACGGGCGTCATGGCGCGACCCCGAAATTCATCAAATGCCGGCTGTTCAACAAGCTCACGCACTTTACGAGCCGCCTCGATCATCTGTTTCTGATCGCTAACGGTTGTAAGGTAGTTAAAGTGCATGAGGGGTTTATCTGCCACCGACCCTGACGTTAGCTGAAGATGGCCGACGCTCTCGGGTCGCAGCAAATCAACATGAACGGAAAAAGCCTGATCGAGTTTTATAGAATTCCCGTGGTATTCGGCACCAAAGGGCGCGAAATGATACTGCAGGTTACCGTAAGCAACTTCTTCATTACCTCGAATACAGCCGCCTGCCTCATAAATATTTGAGGCCGCTAGCCCCGTTTGATTGAGTAGCCACTGCGTTCCTACCAACAACTTATTGATCGGTTGCGTTGCCTTGTGAATCGTGACGGGCTTGGTGCAGTGGTATTTCATAATAAAACACGGATGATCTTGCAGATTTTGCCCAACCCCCGGCAAGTTCAGCTGTAGATCAATACCGTGATCGCGTAGCTCATTTGCCGGTCCGACGCCAGATAGCATAAGCAGTTGAGGCGAATTTATGGCGCCTCCCGATAGTATGACTTCCTTCCGTGCCATGACGCGTTGGATCTTGCCTTTGTGGCTGCACTCCACGCCAATCGCGCGGTCGCCATCAAACAAGATGCGTTGCGCAAAGGCATGGGTCAACAGGGTTAAATTTGAACGCCCTAATGCTGGCCGCAAGTACGCCACTGCCGCACTGCAGCGCCGGCCGTTGCGCTTAGTGCTGTCGAGCCGCGCTACGCCCTCGGGGTTATAGCCGTTGGGATCATCTGTACTTCCTTGGCCTGCCTGTTGCCCAGCCTCGAGAAAGACGTCGAGTAACGGGTTTTTCAGGCTCGCCCGGGACACCGAGAGTGGGCCCTCGGCACCATGCCATTCGCTATCACCGCGTTCGCTAGATTCGCTGCGGCGAAAATACGGTAGGCATTGATCAAAGCTCCATTGATCGAGACCAAATTCAGTCACCCAGCTGTCATAATCGTGCGGGTGCCCCCGCATATAAACCATG
>Ga0257110_1000501_pt1 | contig 19119 bp, 14 predicted proteins | sample LP_taG_7_FD_190184 | JGI IMG/M metagenome (GOLD analysis project Ga0257110, IMG submission 190184) | Marine microbial communities from Northeast Subartic Pacific Ocean, Canada - LP_J_2015_P26_10m | ecosystem: Environmental > Aquatic > Marine > Oceanic | place: Canada: Northeast Subartic Pacific...
CTTAGTTGTTTTAGGTTCGGTTTCCGTCGCTCTTGGGTTTTAAGTCCGATTCACAGAGGTCTTGCGTTTTACTGCAACGATTCGCTATCATCTGTTTGAAAATGATAATCATTCGCATTAATAATGTCTAGAATTTCTTGGAGAAAACTGTGAAGACATCGATAAACATCTTTTTGGCAGCGCTTTCATGGGCAGTTGCCCCTGCGTTTGGTCACGATCACGACCAAATAAGCGATCAACCTGAAGCACTAACGATGTTCGCGTTTTTTATGTTGTCGGTTTTGATCTCCACCGCTGCAGTAAATTATCAACTATTAAAAAATCGCAAAGCTGCGTCCGCAGTTATCTCAGCGAATGAAGACCTTCCTGAAACCCACTAAACGACCGAGGGATACCATCAGTGTTTAAAATTAAAAATATTGCGCAAGGGCACTGCGATATACCCTGCAAAATCTACGATCCATGTATCGCTCAGGTTGCAGCTTTGAGCGTCATCCGACTGCTGAATCTCAGTCAGGACGTGACGAGGGGGAAGCTGGACGCTCACGATGTTTCGAGACTCAGTCGTCTGACGACTGAGAAAGAGAAGGAATGTCAAATAGTCAAATCAGAAGTACTGATAATTTGGGGGGACTATTTCAAAGAGCCTCAGATTATCAAATATCCGACCATTCATGATTTGACACACTCGATTATGCGTTGTGCATCTGCGTGCAAGCAGGAATTAGACTCGAGCAATGGCGACGAGCTGTTAGCGTTGCTCAATAACTTTGCCGATATCTTTTGGCAAAGCAAGGGTTACCGCACGGAGCTCTTAGCCGCACCCTATCCTCCGTCTTTAGGAGTCGTTAAACCTATTCTCGATCATGTTTGATGTCGCAAAAGTCGATGGCATCAGCATGTCACCGAGTTTAATGAACGGTGACCTCTTGTTGTTTAGCAAGCGACAGCAGTTTGTGGTCGGCGATATTGTTCTTTATCGAGTGGGTTCAGGGCTCCTGTTAGTAAAACGCGTTGATGAGATAAAAAACGGCATCATCAATCTAGCTTCAGATAACCGCTGGGTAGAGTCTTCTCTGCGCCTAGCTGGTCTAAGCGGTGAGGGAGTCATTGGAGTAGTTTTGGTCAGTTTTTCTAAGCGCCGCAATTTCAAGATTCAGATACATTCGCGACTCCGACTAGGATTCGCTTGGAAACGACTCTTTTCAAGAATCTTTTCAACAACCCCCACTAAGTTCTAATTGAGTTGTGTTGCGCTCTTTTTAGAGACTAGCACTGGCCGTTTTGCGGTCGACTCCTCAATCCTGATAGGCGTTATTTATATAATTTATTAAGCCATGAGGTTGTAATAAACGACGACACGCAGGAGTGCACTGATCACTTGCCTGCTATGTGCGCCGATGTAAGCACCCACAAGCAGGCAGCTGTTGGGTTCGGCTTTCTGGAGGTTCTCGGTAAGGTCGGATACGTTTTTTGCTCAACGCTACGGGCATCGGGCTGTTGCTTTGGAGACCATCTTCGGTGTGCTGGGGATGGTGGCTGGCATGTGGATCCACCTGAAAACCTTGCGGAGTATGAAAACGGGTTATGGTCCGTTGATTTTAGGGTTACTCGCGAAAGCCGAAAACCAAAGAATGCATTTGACGTTCTTCATCGAAGTAGCCAAACCCTGTTTGGTTTGAGCAGATCATTATTCTTTTAGCGCAGCTTATATTTTAGGATTACTATTTTGTCCTCTACATCCTAGTCTCTAAAACTGCCCAAAAAATGATCCACTATTTTGAAGCAGACGCAGTCCTCAGTTGCACCGCATACCTCGAGTCAATCGAATCGGCAGAGGTTGTGGATATCCCAGTGCCAAGATTGGCTATCGACTATCACGGGATGACGCTCGCTTGTCCGACATGGTGCGCATGGTGCGAGCACATGAAGCCAGGCAGGCAGATGCCAATTTTGTGTGGACAAAGAAGCACGGCCCAGAGACGCCGGCCGCTGACGATCAGACCGTAAAGCAAACGCATCGCTGGAGCGAGTTTGCAATTAGTGCAAACTCCGACGCAGAGGCAGCGACTCGTGTGCGAGACGTGGGCCCCTAGCTGCGGCTACACCGCGTCAACTCACTCAGCAAATAAAAATAACGAAGCCGCAACATAAGAGAGTTGATTACGTGTTTTACAGAGCGTTCTTTAGACGTAGCTCGCCTTCTGACTTGATGAGCGTGAAAAAAGTTGGGCGTTGTCACTAAGACTTTTTGGGTAAGCGTTACCTCACTCGGCAACGCTGTAGATCACCGCCAAGTCTTAGTCCTCATCTCGCTACATTTGCACATAATCGAGCCTGGAGGCGGCCTTGTTGATCCAGTCGGATGACTCTTGGACGGTGAGTTTGATGTCGATGTAGTAAGCGGTGTATTCAGCGTCGCCCCCTCTCGTCACCAGAACCCTGGCTGTGATGCCATCACTGTTGCAAACAACTGTGAATGGCATGATCTATCCATTGGCGTCACGTTTTTGGTCTGCTCGGAGTGAGATTTTGGCTGTCGCTCGCTGCGGGCGTCGACTGTGGTCAAGACGCTCTATACTTGAGGCTTTTGAGGCGTTGTCCACATGAAAACAATCGTTGTTTATCTGGTTATCCTGTCAGTCGCGATCTGGTTGGCGAAGGCTGGGGCAGACTACATCGTTGCTATGGCAAGTTTGTAGACAGCCAACAGTCAATCTTTCGATCCGCCATTCAGTTGCTATGAGTTTTGGATAGCCTGTGCTGCCCACGGCTCTAAAGCTCATCGATGTTGAGTGTGGAGTGGGGCATTCTTATGCTGGGCTAGCCCCAAGGACCATTTAAAAACATTGCTTTTAGTGCAGGGCCGCCTGCGATATGACAACTGCTGGTGGTAGCGCGCTATGACTGGTGCCCGCATTATCTGACTTTAAGTTTTTTGAGCGCTGTCGCCAGCAGTAGACGCCGTCGCCCTGCAGTGTTGTCAATTGTGATGAAGATCACATGCATTAGGCAAATGGTCAGTTGCCAGGCAAATACCTATACAAATGATAATCATTATCAATTAGAGTGTAGGCTTTTAGTTTAGAAATTTAAGGGCCCTGCATGCTTGAGCTCAGAAGAATTAAACCGTGGGGAGGACGATGAGTAATTTAACGGCCGAGACAATACTGAGTGTCAGGCACTGGAATGACACCTTATTCAGTTTTACTGCGACTCGCTCGCAGGGATTACGCTTTGAAAATGGGCACTTTGTCATGATAGGGCTGATGATCAACGGCAAGCCCTTGTTGCGTGCCTACAGCATTGTCACCGCCAACTATGAGTCTCACTTAGAGTTTTTCAGTATCAAAGTTCCGGATGGTCCGCTCACCTCAAAACTTCAAAGCATGAAAGTTGGAGATGAACTGTTGGTCAGCAAGAAGCCAACCGGTACGCTTGTTCTAGACCACCTTCTGCCCGGAAGAGTGCTCTACCTGCTCGCTACGGGCACCGGCTTGGCACCTTTCATGAGTATTGTTCAAGACCCGCAATTGTATGAGCGCTTTGACAAGGTAGTACTGGTGCACGGCGTGAGGTGGCGGTCAGAATTAGCATATGCCGACTTTCTGGAGCAAGAGCTATCAAAAAATGAGTATTTCGGTGCACAAGTGCGCGATCAGCTTGTTTATTATCCTACCGTTACGAGAGAGCAGTTTCGCAACACCGGGAGAGTCACTGACCTGTTAACGAGCGGCAAGCTGTTTCATGATCTGGGCATCGATAAGCCCACACCTGAGTCGGATAGATTCATGATATGCGGTGGGCCCAGCATGCTAAAGGAACTATGCAATATCCTTGATGAAAGAGGTTTTCATGAAGCGCGGCATGGAGAACAGGGTCACTACGTCATTGAGAGAGCTTTCGTAGAACAATAGATTTTGTTTGCGTGCCATCCCGGTACTAACACGAAGTGACGGATCTGCAGCCGGCTAATAGCCAAGACGCTCGGACGGTTTTTCAAAAAAACCCTGCTTGCCGCTGTCATGATCTGTCCCCCAATAATGTTGAGTGGGGAAGTTTGCTCCCGAATGGTTTCAGTATAGATGCGTCAGGGTAGAAACAGCATCTCTTCCCTTGGGGTCGATAAAGCCTGATCGAGGCGCGGCGCAAAAAAACTGCCGAGCTGTTACGGACGCTCGGCGACGTTTGCCTCATTACTGATAGTCCGTGATGGCTATTGCTTGATTGATGTTGCTCGATTGGTGTTGCTTGCGCTGCTGCCGACGTTCAATGCCGGTATTGATTAGGCGCGATCGCTCGCAGCGAGCCAGTTAAAAAGTGAACCAGGCAGAAGACCTTTGATGCGGTATCAGTCAACATGGGGTCACGCTGAGCTGTCAGCACCTAGAGGAGCGTTCTACCATGTCCCCGTTAGAATCCTATGCAGTGGGTCCAAACGAGCCTCCCGTTCGCGATATCACTATTGGCGACGCCTTGGCCGAGGCTGCCGCTGAGCACCCGGATAGGGTAGCGCTGATCGTCGGTAAGGCTGATCCCGCTGAGCGCCGCCAATGGACTTACGCCGAGCTGTATCAGCAGGCTCAAACGGTTGCTAGGGCGCTCACGACACGCTTCCAACCCGGAGAACGTGTGGCAGTTTGGGCGCCTAATATCCCAGAATGGGTGATGATGGAATATGGCTGTGCTCTAGCTGGCGTCATCCTGGTCACCGTCAATCCCTCGTACCAAGCCGACGAGATCAAGTACGTGCTAAACCAGTCGCGTAGCGCAGGCATCTTCGTGTTACCGGAGTTCCGCGGCAATCGCATGCTGCTTCACCTAGAGTCGATCCAGGCCGACTGCCCAGAGTTGCGAGAAGTAGTCCGTTTCGACCAGTGGGATGCCTTCCTGAGCTCGGGGATGGACGAATCTTTGGCCCTGCCCGAGGTCAGGCCTACCGACGCTTGTATGATCCAATACACTTCGGGCACTACCGGTTTCCCTAAGGGGGCGTTGCTGCATCACCGCGGGCTCGTCAACAACGGGGCACATACCGTCGAGCGCATGGGGTTTCCCGGTGGCGGCGTTTATCTGGCCTTTATGCCGCTGTTTCACACTGGCGGCTGCGTCTGTGGGGTCCTGGGATGCGTGGCAAAACACGGCACCATGTTGCTGATGGAGATGTTCGAGCCGGGGCTGGCACTTGAATTGATGGAAGCCTATGGCGCCAATGTCATGCTCGGCGTGCCCACCATGCACGTGGCCTTGATCGAGCACCCCGACTTTGCCAAGCGGGATCTGTCATCGGTGAAGGCGATGTGTTCCGGCGGCTCAACGGTACCCCAAGCGTTGGTAAAGCGTTTGGAACAGACTCTGCAAGCAACGTTTACCATCGTGTTCGGGCAGACAGAATGCTCACCGGTGGCCTCCATGACCCGGGCCGACGATACTCTTGAGGATAAGGCGAACACCCTGGGCGGCCCGATGCCCGGCGTGGAGGTGAAGATTATCGACCCGGAGTCCGGCGAGATTGTGCCGATACAAACTCTCGGCGAGTACTGCACCCGGGGTTATCACGTGATGCACGAATACTTCGACATGCCCGAGGCGACGGCAAACACCATCGATGAGGAGGGTTGGCTGCATACTGGAGACCTCTGCTCCATGGACGAACGCGGTTATTGCACTGTTGAAGGGCGTCTGAAGGACATGATCATTCGAGGGGGTGAGAATATCTATCCCAGAGAAATCGAGGAGCTGTTGTTCAAGCACCCGGCCGTGGGCGAGGTGGCGGTGGTTGGGCTGCCCAGCGAACGGCTGGGAGAGGACGTCGCCGCATTTTTGCGCGCGGCCCCGGGTGAAGTGATAGACAAGGATGCGCTGTTTGCCTACCTACGAGAACACCTGTCACCGCAGAAAACTCCGCGCTATTGGTTCGAGGTGGAGGAGTACCCGCTGACGGGTTCAGGCAAGATCCAGAAGTTCGAGCTGCGCCAGCAGTGGCAGGAGGGCCTCCACCAGGAGATCTAAGCTCCGGGTTCCAGTACCAAAAGCATCAAGGGGGTAGTGCGGGGTTACACCTAGATCAGCCCGTGTGAGTACCGGGCTGGTTAATAGGAATTTTTAACGTCTATTTCTCGTCACGAGCCGCCCGCCCCAAGGCCCAGTAGTTGAAACAAAATGCAAAGTTGCGCGCCCCAGGCTCCTGCAAAGGTCACTGTGCGGCCAAATGGGACGTTGGCAGTGTAAGTAATGAAGTGGGCGAGTCGCAGCCAGAAGTAGGCGACAGCCGCTGATGTCGTGGCCGTATTGGAGATGTCCAGTTGGTGTGCAACCAGCACTAAAACAGCAAATGGAACCAGATTCTCTATGGCATTTGCATGGGCTTTTTTAGCGCGCGCAGCCCAAGCGGGAAGCGGTGTGTCATCGCTTTTATAAGTGAGCGTCAGCAAGAGGCCAACGTTCATGATGTGGGCCAATGTTTAGGGAATCCATAGGAGTATCGTCAGCGCGGTTGCCCAGGTCAGCATCTCAAGCTCTGTTGTCATTTTTTATCTCTCTTGGTTTAGAACGAATAGCCACTTTGATGACCATATCATCACATTTGTCCTGTTTATCGCTCCGCGTGTGCAACCTATTGCAATTCTTATTGCAAATGAGTATCATTCTCATCGTGCTTGTGTGATGCGTCATCAGAGAGCTCTCAGGACATGCGTAGTCTCCCTCTCTTAAGACGGCATTCACTTCGTTTACCAAGCACTGCCCCACTCAGGCCTCGACACCTGAGTGGGGCATTCCTGCCCCCGTTTGGGCGAGCACGCGACTTATCGTGGGCTGTTCAACATTGGGTGATGACGACTGGCGTTTTGGAGGTGTGGCGATGCAGCATAGAATTTGGCGACCATTAAATACTATCGGCCTGCTCTTTATCGGAGCGATGGTGAGCGCGGTACTGCTCTATGCGATATTGGCCCCGTAATCGACTGCCAGTGACAGGCGAGCACAAGGCTGTCGCACAGTCGCTGAGTGCTCGGTATTTTGGTATTCAACAAAACGAATGGTTGGCTTGGCATTAGGCCTTTAACGCCACGTCGGCGCGCGTCAGGTCTTGTTCGGGTGGCGAGCAAAAGGCGATCGCCTCGCGCAGCACGTCACTGCCTGAGGTGGCTTGGTGCGCGCGCTCACTCAGGTGGCGCCGGTACTGCCGGCCTCCGTACTGGCCTTGGTATAAGCCGAGCATGTGTCGCACCACGTGGTGCAATCGTGCACCGTTGGCAAGCTGCGCGTCGACATACGGCATAAGCGACTCGACCGCTTGCGCTCGACTCTGTGAGTCTGAGGGCACCCCAAAGAATCGTTCATCCACGTCGTTGAGCAGCCAGGGGTTTTGATACGCTGCGCGCCCCAGCATCACGCCATCTACGTGTTCAAGATGTGTGTCGCACGCGTCTAGTGTCTCAATGCCGCCATTAATGACAATGGTCAGCGCAGGAAAATCGCGTTTGAGCTGATAAATCCACTCGTAATTGAGCGGTGGGATCTCGCGATTCTGTTTGGGCGATAACCCTTGTAGCCAGGCTTTCCGTGCATGCACGATGAACACCTCGGCGCCGCCATGGGACACGGTGCCCACAAAGTCGGCGAGCTCCGAATAGCTCTCTTGTTGATCAATACCAATGCGGTGCTTGATGGTCACCGGCACGTCGCAGGCATCGCGCATGGCAGCGATGCAGTCGCGGACCAACTCCGGTTCAGCCATCAGGCAGGCGCCAAAGCGGCCGCTTTGGACGCGATCAGAGGGGCAGCCGCAGTTCAAGTTAATTTCGTCGTAGCCCCAGTCGGCGCCGAGCTTGGCGCAGGCGGCGAGGTCGGCGGGTGAGGCGCCACCTAGCTGCAATGCAACAGGGTGTTCCTCTTCATTAAAGCGCAGGTGCCGTTCCACATCGCCATGTAACAGTGCCCCGGTGGTGACCATCTCGGTATACACCCGGGCGTGGCGTGTGAGCGTGCGCCAGAAGCGACGGCAGTGGCGGTCGGTCCAATCCATACAGGGAGCCGTTGAAAAGCGCCAGGAAAGAAGAGGGTTAGAGTTGGTCACAGCGAGGGCCTTCGGTGCCACAGTCAGTTGGCTAAACAGACTCGCAGCGCCTAGCAATGAATAAGGTGGGTAGCATAACGCGTCTTTCGGTGATCAGAGAGGGGCCGAGTGAGGTAATATGCCCGCGCCGTTTGCTCGTGCCTGACAGGAATATTGTGTTGCCCACGCTCCCTACATCGTTATTGCCGGCCCTCTGGTGGGTTGCCGTATCCACTGTAGCCGCCACCCAGGCGCTGGCCGCTGAGAGCACTGCCGACGGGGTCTTATTATCCACGGGCAAAGTAGAGAGGGTGGTCACTGCCGCTCCGCGCGATCCGACCTCGCCGGCATTAGCAGAGAGCCAAACGACTGAAGCATCACTGAGCACCACATTGGCGTTACCCCCCGTTTCAGACGCCCAGGAACTGACCACAGAGGTCGTCGAGGCCGACGACAGCAGCATTGCGGAAACGGCTCAAGCCTTTGCCGAGTCAGAGCTGGTGTTTGTGCGAGGTTTGAGTAATGCCCCTTTCTTGCCCGTGGCGTTATTGGGCAGTGATTATTACGACGATGCCATGGTCAGTGAGGAGGGCGCGACCCCCGACGTCACGGGTAAGCACTATCAGGCCACCACCACGAGTCAGTACGCAGGAATGCCGTTTTTATTGAATAAGCGCAGCATGGTGGTGCTGGGGGAGTACCTGTCTTATTCTGATTTTAGCGTCGAAAATGGAGAGGACTTCTCAACCACCAGCGCGGCCATTGCGGCGGGTTACCTATATCAAGTCACCAATGATTGGCAGCTGATGGGCGGGATACTGCCGGTTCATCATCGCTCAAGTTTGGGGGAGCGCCGGAAAGATTACTGGCAAGTGATGGGGGGGGCGCTGACCCGGTATACCCGAAACGACCGGCTGTGGTGGTTGTTTGGTGTGGTGTTTGACGACTCCGAGTTCGGTACTACCTGGCTCCCGTACATTGGCGCTTCATTGATTATTAATCAGGCGTGGAGTGTCAGTGCGCTGTTGCCTTGGCCGCAGGTCATATACGCACCCAGTAAAGACTGGTTTGTCTCGGCAGGGGCGTCTTACTCGGGTTCCAGTTGGGCGGTCAATAGCAGCACCGGTGCCGTGGGGTTGAATCTCAGCGGTTTCGACTTTGGTGTTGGTGGCGCGCGGCGTCTTAAAGGGGCGCTGTGGATCGAAGGCAAGGCGGGTGTAGGCGGCTTGCGGGGTTTATCGATCAACGATGGCGACATCTCAGGCCCCGCTATCGACGTCAGCAGCTCGCCTTTCATTAGCATTAGCCTGACCCTGCGGCCTTCCTTCGCAGATTAACAACGCGCGTGACGTCGGTGACTGCGTCGCAACCCCAGATCTATTTTGCTAGGTGCATTGTCGAGTAGACGGGCATACTCTTACCGTAATTAACCGTGTCTGAGGTCTGTGATGACTGCACCGTTTCGCCGCCGCACCCTAATGAAGGCTGCTGGTACTGCACTCAGCGCATTGCCCTTAAGGGGTTTTGCCGTCACCGAGACCCGCCCGGTGCACTTTACGCACCATGTTGCCAGCGGCGATCCCTTGGCTGACCGAGTGATGCTCTGGACGAGGCTACTGCCGGGTGACGGCGCGATGCGTGCGGTGCGCTGTCGGTGGGAGATTGCCACCACTGCCGAGTTCACGACCCTGATTGCGAGCGGGACCGCTACGGCAACCCCCGAGCGCGATTACACCGTCAAGGTAGACGCTCAGGGACTGGAACCCGGGCAGTCTTACTGTTATCGATTTGTGGCAGAGGGGGTGACCTCGCCCGTGGGCTGCACCCGCACGCTGCCGGTGGGTGATGTGTCAGAGTTTAAGCTCGGTGTGGCGTCTTGCTCTAATTATCCTCAGGGGTTCTTCCACGCGTATCGCGAAATGGCTAGGGCTGAGCTTGATGCCATCTTGCACTTGGGTGACTACATTTACGAATACCCGGTGGGCGAATACGTGAATCCAGCGGTTGAGCAAGCGTACGGTAGGCAGGTCACGCCCGAGCACGAGTTATTGGTGCTCGAGGATTACCGGATGCGTTACGGGTTATACCGCAGTGATCCCGATCTGCAGGCAGCGCATGCGGCCCACCCATGGATTACGGTTTGGGATGACCACGAAATCATGAACGATACGTGGCGCGATGGCGCCGAAAATCATAACGAGGGCGAGGGGGATTTTGCTGCCCGCGCTCGTGCAGCGCGGCAGGCGTACCACGAATGGTTGCCGATTCGCCCGTCTGCCGAAGGCGATCAAGGCGTGATTTACCGGTCTTTTCAGATCGGTAATTTGGCGGACCTCATCATGCTAGATACCCGACTGGTCGGCCGTGATCAGCAGCTCAACTACCTGCGCGACCTAAAGCCCGAGGACGACGTATACGAGTTTTTGCAAAAACGACTCAATGCCTCTAAGCGCACTCTCTTGGGTAAGCCTCAGGAGGAGTGGCTCGCGCGTGAACTGGCAAATAGTAAGAAGCGCGGCGCCGTGTGGCAGGTGCTGGGCCAGCAGGTCCTCATGGGTAAGGTGAGCATTCCGCAAATTCCTGCCGACACATTTACCAGCATGACGTTGTCTGACTATACCCGCGCGCGCGTTGAGAGCGCGCAGCAACTTGCGCCTCTGGGCTTGCCGCTAAATCTCGATGCTTGGGATGGTTACCCCGCCGCCCGTACACGGCTCTATCGAGCGCTCCTCAAATCGGCGTCTAACCCCATTTCTTTGGCCGGCGACACGCACAATGGGTGGGCCTTTAATTTAGCAGACAATAAAGGTAAGGCAGTGGGTGTCGAGATCGGGACACCAGGCGTGAGTAGCCCCGGGTTAGAAACGTACCTGCCGATGCCGTCCGCCGAGATGGCGGACTTGTTGCTAGAGAGCAGTCCAGAGCTGGCGGCGGTGGACACCGCCCAACGTGGCTGGACCGAGATGACACTGACAGCCGATGCCATGACCAGTCAGTGGCGTTTTGTGTCGAGTGTGGCGTCGCCGACGTACACGACCAATACAGGCCCGCGCATGCAGTGCCGTGCTGGCGCGCGCAAACTATCCTAGTTGAGGATGCGGTGCGGAGCGCTCTGCTACAAAGCCGATAAGTCCGAGGTCACAGCCCACAGTAAGCGGAGGCGCGTTACTGTCGGTGACGGCGGGAAAACATGCGGACCGTCGGTGAGCCGCATCACACCCTGGGGCCATGATCTAAAGCCCTCTCTGACATGCTGAAGGTAAGCCGCTTCAACAACCTGTATTAACAAAACACTAATTCGGCTCTTAAGAGCGCCGATGCCGAGACAAACGAGCAAAAAGTGACAGTCTGAGCTGAATTGGTATTTATTACTGTCCATTCTGATTATCTGTGCGAGGCTCGACCTGCCGGGGTTAAGTTTGCCCCTCATGTGGTATCGCGGTTAGATGAGTAACAAGCAATTGCCCCTACGTTTTTACGCAGCCCCACTGTGGTGCACCCTGCTGTCCCTGCTGCTGCAGGTGCCTGCCACGCAGGCGGCACGACCCGAGATTGTCGCCATCCTTGGCGGTGGAACTGTACTGGGAACAGAGTGTGTCAACGGTAAGGTGGTGCACAGTCTGTACCAGTCTAGTGCACGCTTTACCGAGTTTGGTCCCGAGGCCACGCTCTATGTGCAGAGCCCCGGCCCGAAAACCCGGCTTGAACGTAGCGCAGGAACGGCCTGGAACGATACACCAGATTATCGGGATAACGACAAAGTGAACTTTAAGGTTGTTGGCGGTATTAATATCAGCGACCTCCAGCACTACCTTGTCAAGGGAACGGGGCAGACCACTCAGGCCAGCTTCGGCGCCGCAGACGGCGGAGGTGCAAGCGTGCCGGCGGGGCAGGGCGAGTACATGATGCGGTTTGTACCCTCCGGCGACACGCCTTCTGTGGACTTGGGCCTGATGTACACGGCAACCGCGAACGGCGGTTACCCTGTCACTTGGTCATGCGCCGGCCCCGATCCCACACCAGAGGATCAGACACCGGATGCGCCGACGATTACGGACCTTGTGCCGGGTAATCAGTTGCTGACTGCCACTTACTCTACGTCGCCTGAGACCACTCACCCCATCGTCAGCTACCAATACAAATTGGAAGTGGTCGATGGCGCCGCGGGTAATTGGAAGGCCATTTCGGGCGCCTTGCCCACTGCAGAGCAGAACGCGACCCTAAAGTTAACGGGCCTTACCAACGACACTACCTACGCCGTCACTATCAGAGCCATCGATTCACAAGGTGGCGAGGGAGACCCCTCCAACCCGGTCACCGACACCCCGCGGGCGCCGATCACCCTCGAGGCCAATGCCGGTAATAATTTTTTAGGCTGGAAATTTACCGCCAGACCTGAAACAACAGTCGCGGGGGAAGCTCCGGTCACTGGTAGACAAGACCATGACGGCGGCTCTGCGTCGCTCAATTTTACGCTCTCAGGTGTGATGGGCAACAGTCGCGGAGTGAGGTTACAGCAAACGGATTTTGCGGCTGCGGGAATATCGGGGGTGACGAAACTGAAGCACCTCTCCAGCATCAGCTGGCGTATTCATCACAGCGACCCACTGAGCTACCCTCGGTTTATTGTGACACTTAGAGCTAAGCCACTGGGTGAATTTGAAGATAGCCCGTTTTATTATGAAAAGTACGAAAATCTTAATTTTGTGCCCGGGAACCAGAAACTGAATCCGAATCGATGGGACACGGTAACTGTCGATTTTACTGATATGGGTTCGAAATTTCGGCACAGCGGCCCTTTAGAAGAGTCGGACACTATCGCCATCAACGCCGGCACCAATCAAAAATACACGGTTAATCAATGGATAGACCAGTATGGCGAGCTGGACATTGAGAGGATTCAGTGGGCCTATGGGAGTAAGGATAATGCCCTAACGTTTACGTCGCATATCGACTACCTTGAGATTAATGGCACAACCTTTGATTTTGAGGGCGCACCTCTTCAGCCGCCAGGCCCGCCCACCGAGGTGATCGCAACGCCGGGAGATGGACAGGTCTCCGTAGCGTTCGCCGCTGCCGTGGCTAACAGTGAGCCCGTTACCCGCTACGAGTATCAGCTCGGTACTCAGGACGTTGTGGGGAACTGGAGTGAGGGCAATTGGACATCGACCGGTGGCACTAGCTCCCCTATCGCCATTACCGGTCTGACTAACGGCACCGATTACCGCGTGGGCCTGCGTGCTGTTAGTAATGCGGGCGAGGGCGAGGAATCCCCTGTTGTGATCTTCGCGCCGCGAAAAGCGACTTCCGCCATTGGGCTGACAGTGCAAGCGGGAAGCCCTCGAGGGTTCTCTTTGGCAGGCTTTACATCAGACTATGTGAAGGACCGCAGTGCTGTCGGTATTGCCGACGGAGAGGGCGGTAACGCCAGCATCAACGCCTCCTTGACCGGTCAGGGAGGCGATCGGTGGGGAATGTTTTTAAAGCCCGCACAATATAAGGCCGATGTGAAAGCGGAGGAGGGCGGCGACTACGGCGGCCACAAGATTGACCGGCTCTCAGATCTGACCAGTCTCAGCTTCAGGGTGAACCACAGCGGCAATGGGTCTTACCCCAGACTGGGTTTTCAGATGGCGCGCGCTACTGACAGTGACGATGGAAAAACCATCGCGCAATTAAATGTAAATATGAGTCAAATGCCTCCACTCGACGTAGGATGGAATCTTGTGAGCATTGATTTCGGAAAAACGCTTTTTAAGAGTTCTTATCTGTCTGAGGGAGAGCTCTCCGAGAAAAAGACGCTGTCTGAGTGGATTGCCGAGTACGGCGACCGGCGCATCAATTTAATCCGGTGGCAAACGGGATCCGGAGGCGGCGAGACCACGAACACGACCTACGTCGACCAAATTGAGGTGAACGGCGTCACCTACAATTTTGAGGGGCTACTGCCGTTGCCTCCTGCGGCCCCGACCGACCTGGTCGCCCAGCCTGGCACTGAGGCGGGTATCACCTTTACGTTTACGCCGGGTGATCCTGGTGATAGTGCGATTACGCGCTATGAATATAGCTTGAACGGTGACGCGGGCAGCGCTGCCTGGACCTCACTGGGTAATATCGCATCGCCCTACCAGTTTGTTGTCTCGTCGGGGCTGAAAAACGGTCGTGAAGACACCTTGTTTCTGCGTGCTGTGAGTAATTCGGGAGTGGGTGAGAGCGCCACCGTGGCCTTCCGTCCCCGGGCTGATTTTGCCGACATCACACTCACGGTCGACAGTACCGACGCTCGTGGATTTTATCTTTCTAGCGCTTCCTCTGCTTATGTCAAAGAGCGTGACCAGGCGGGTATCCCAGATAAAAACGGGGGAACCACCAAGAGCTTAAATGCGAGCCTCTCCAACTCCGGTGATGTTTGGCGAGCAGAAATCAAAGCTGAGGATCTTAATGCCGGGGGCCGGTTCCTCGGTAAACTCCATGATATCGAGAGTCTGAGCTACGAGGTGCGGCACGACGCCAAGGGCAACTACCCTCAGCTGAGCATTCTCATCGATCGTTTGGACGGAGAGAGGGCGGAGGCGCTGTATTTACAAACGAATAATCAGCCTTTGGCTACGACCAATGCGTGGAATACCGTCACCGTGAACCGAGAGACATCGCTATTCAAAAACAATAACCAAAACAACAGTAGTGACGACAATGCCGGCGCCACCTACACGCTCAATCAGTGGATCGCTCTTTATGGTGATCGGGTGGTCAAACGCATTCGGTGGGGGGGCACTCGTAATGTACCCAGCACGACCTACCTCGACTTTCTTGAAATTAACGGCGCGACCTATGATTTTGAAGCCGTTCCTCCCGCAGTAATTAGCCCGCCACCAACCATACAATCCGTGACAGCCGGAGACGGGCAGGTCACGGTGAGCTTTAGCGCGGGCGATAATGCCGATGCAACAGTGCTGGCCTATGAATACAAAGTGGATAAGGGCGAATGGACGTCTACCCCTGACGGTGACACCGTGGCGCCTTTTACCATCTCGGGTTTGACGAACGGCACACCCTACACACTGGCTATGCGCACCGTGAGCGCGAGCCTGGGTGACAATACTCTCGAAAGCGAGGCGTCGGATTCGGTGAGTTTTATCCCCGTAGGCCTGCCTTTACCTCCCAAGAATTTATCGGCGACGGTGGGCGATGGCTCCGCAGAGATTAACTTTACCAACAGCGGTACGGGGAACGGTGCCGCTATCATCAACTACCACGTCAGCGTCGACGGTAATGCATTTAACGCCTTAAGTACCCCCGATGACAGCGGGCCCATCACGATTACAGGCCTAACCAATGGTCAATCCCATTCGGTCGCGCTTAAAACGCAGACCAGTGTAGGGCTGAGCGTGGCCTCTGCGAGTCTTACTTTTACCCCCGTCTCGGGGGCATCGGCCCCCGACGCGCCCACTAACGTGGTTCTCACCCCGGGCGATAAACAGCTGGCGGTGAGCTTTATGCCAGGAAGCGACAATGGCGCGGCGATTAGTAACTACGCTTACCAAATCAATGGCGGCACGTGGATTGATTTGAGCCCAGCAAGCACAGCCAGCTCATTGGTCATTACCGGGTTAAGTAATGGTGAGACCTATAGCATGTCATTCAGGGCGATTAATGCTAAGGGTAGGGGTGCAAACTCAGCTCCGGTGACCGCAACATTGCCGCGGCCAAAGCTCATCATCTTCACGGACGACGGTAAGACAATCGACCTGAGCATTACGCCAGAGAGTGGCAGCAGTTGCTCTATCGCGACAGCGGCACTGGCACCAGCACCGGCGCTGGAGGCAAACGTGAAACTGGCTTACGTGAATATGCTCAATTTCACCCTCGAGAACTGCAATGCGGGGGAGACAGTGGCCGTTGCAATCACGCTGAGTGAGGATCCGCCGACTGATGGTATTGCTTACAAGTATCAAGGTGGTCAATGGCGCGTTATTGCTGGTGCAACTATCAGCGGCAAAACGATTAGCTATGACCTGACTGACAATGGCCCTCTAGATGCTGACTCCACATCCGGCAAAATCAGCGATCCAGTTGCGGTGGCCGTGCCCACAGGCGTGCCAGATGCTCCCACAGATCTGACGGCCACGGCGGGTAATGGCAGCGCGGTCATTGCCTTTACTGCTGGCGACAATGGCGGTAAGCCCATCACAAACTATGAATACAGTGTCGATGGCGCGACGTTTGTGGCGTTGGATCCAGCGGTGGCGGTCAGTCCGATCACCGTCACAGGTCTGACCAACGGTAAGGTCTACTCGCTCGCTTTAAAAGCGGTGAATGAAAACGGTGCAGGCCCTCCCTCCGAGGAGGTGTTGTTCACGCCCTACAACACGCCGGTGCCATTACCGGTTTGGCTATTTGCCCTGTTGTCAGCGCTGATCGGTGGTTTGGGTTATCGACGCTTGGGCATAGCGAAAGCTCCGCAACTTTGCTCTCAAGCTTAAAGACGGTCGCCTTAAATTAACCCCGCTTTGCGGGGTTTTTTTGTGGGCAAAGAGTGAGATCGCGAAGAGCAAATGAGTTAGACCGCAGCCGGGAGGTGTAAAAAAGCCCCGCACTTTAGGGTAAGGTGTGGTCCGCCTTAGGTGGTGTTCACCCGGTAATCACCCGGTGGTAGCCATGAAATATATCGTTAAAGAGGAAGGTAACAGCACATGACAACTAATCGACAATGGCTTTTGGATAACCGCCCCGTGGGCATGATCGGTCCCGAGCATTTCAAATATGTTGAGACGGATATTCCAGAGCCCGGTGAGGGCGAGGTCTTGATACGTAACCTGATGTTTTCTTTCGACCCTACCCAGCGTGGGTGGACAATGGATCGGGAAAGCTACCTGCCGCCAGTGCAAATTGGCGAGCCCATGCGTGCCGGCTGTGTCGCGCAGGTCGTCAAATCGAACCACCCGGATTTTGCAAGTGGTCAGTTGGTGCAGGCCACTAACGGTTGGCAGGACTATGCGGTGGTTGACCCCTCCCACCCGCCTTCCAGCATACGACCTGTCCCCGATGGCGCGCCGCCAGAAATGATGCTGTCAGTATTGGGTGTAACAGGCCTCACCGCCTATTTTGGTTTGCTGGATTTAGGTAATCCGCAGCCCGGTGAAACCGTACTGGTGTCGGGCGCTGCGGGCGCAACCGGTTCAGTGGCAGGACAGATCGCCAAGATTAAGGGTTGTCGTGTTGTCGGTATTGCCGGTGGTCCTGAAAAATGTGCTTGGCTCACCAATGAAGCCGGCTTCGACCACGCGATCGATTACAAACTAGGCAACCTTGACCAACAAATTGCCGAGGCGTGCCCCGAAAAATGGAATGTGTTTTTCGATAATGTCGGCGGTGGCACCCTCGAGGCGGCGCTGAATCACCTGAATTTGCGCTCTCGCGTGGTGATGTGCGGTGGCATTGCCAATTACAACGCGACCGAGCCCCAGCCGGGCCCGAGCAACATTATGAACCTCGTGATCATGCGCAGCCGCATGGAGGGCTTTATCGTGTTGGACTATTTGCCGCGTGCCGGTGAAGCGATCAAAGACTTGCTTGGATGGATTGGCACCGGTGATCTGAAGTATCAGGTCGATATGCAGGAAGGGTTTGAGAACATTCCCAGCACATTGCAGCGTTTGTTTACCGGTAAAAATTTAGGTAAGCAATTGCTCAAGGTGGCCGATCCCGAATAACTCGGGCTCGCTCGCGCTAGGGGGCACTTCAATGCCCCCGTCGTTACCGCTTTACCTCTCGATTCCACATGATTTAAGCCGCCAGCAGGGCCCCGCTGGTCTCGCCTCAGAACAAACTGCTCGCCTCGCACGCCGTTAACGCGGAGTTTGCTAATGACTCCGGGTCAGTTATCATGCGCAGCGAATTCAACAGGGCTGATTCATGCCGACTCGAGCACGCACCAACGAACAAAAAAGTTTCCGTCGCGAGCAAATCCTAGCGGCGGCGCACACGCTATTGACCGAGACCGGCTACGACGGGTTCGCGATGGCGCCCTTGGCTCGCCGCGCTGATGTGGCCAAAGGCACGCTGTATTTGTACTTCACCACCCGCGAGGAAGTCCTCCTCGCCCTCTGCACCCGTTATGTCGATCAGTGGATAGAGGCGTTGCGCCCTGAGTTGCGGGCGGGCATGACGGAGGGCGACTATGCCGAGCACTTTTTCGCCACGGCGTATGGGGTTGAAAATCTGATGTGTCTGATCGCGAGACTCGAGCAGACGATCGAACATAACGTAGCGATTGATCGCTTTATTGAGACCAAACGTACCTTCCAACAACAAATCGAGTTAATTGCCGTGCCCATGTCGACCGCACTGGCGATCGATGTCGAGACCAGTTTTTCGCTACTGCAGTCCCTCGTGGTGCTGTTAGTGGGCACCGCGGTGACGGATCAGGGACCTAATGTCGCCGAAGAAGCCTTACCAGAGGACGTCAGAAACTTAGTGAATCAGTTTTCTGCCAGACCGCTTTTCGTTAATACCGCCCGTCACATTATTGCTGGTGTGCGGGCAGACGCTTTATCCCAATCAGGAGTAAACGCTTGATGATTTCATTTACGCTCAATGGCGAAACGGTATCAACCGATATCGATGCCAATACCCCTCTGTTATGGGTGGTCCGCGATGCTTTTAAACTCAAGGGGTCGAAGTTTGGTTGCGGCGCCGGTTTGTGTGGGGCTTGCACCATGCATGTTGATGGGGCCGCCATAAAAACCTGCGTCACGCCGATTGCGGCAGTAGCGGGTAAGTCGATCACGACGATCGAGGGGCTCGGCACGCCGGATGACCTGCACCCATTGCAAGCGGCGTGGCATGAGTATGCGGTGCCTCAATGTGGCTACTGCCAATCTGGCCAGATCATGGCGGCGGCGGCGCTCCTAGATGCCAACCCTAACCCCACCGGTGCTGATATCGATGCGGCGATGTCGGGCAATATTTGTCGCTGTGGTTGCTACCCGAGAATCAAGCGCGCGATCCAATCTGTGAGTGAGAATGCTCTCGCTTACGATGCGACGGCGCCGGTAGGA
>Ga0257110_1000504_pt1 | contig 19030 bp, 15 predicted proteins | sample LP_taG_7_FD_190184 | JGI IMG/M metagenome (GOLD analysis project Ga0257110, IMG submission 190184) | Marine microbial communities from Northeast Subartic Pacific Ocean, Canada - LP_J_2015_P26_10m | ecosystem: Environmental > Aquatic > Marine > Oceanic | place: Canada: Northeast Subartic Pacific...
ACGTCGCTGCACACCAAGTTGTGTTTCGAAACGTACCTCCCATCCGGGGCTGTCCTTCAGGAGACGCTCGCCGAGAGCCTGGAACGCGTCGACGAAGAGCTCGAAGCGTACGGACATGGCGATCTTGTGAAGTAGAGTGTCGGCGCAAGTGAGACGCAATATCGTCACAAAATTTTTTGCGCACGGATAAGGTAAAAATATTTTCAAGAGCTGTTGTGCTCCCAAAAAACGGTCGCTTTCTGTGGTCACTAATGTTTGCCAGCAGTATTTTCGCTCGTTTGGTGGGCACGGGTGCCGAAAACCTAACCCAACATTTCGAGGTGTATAATGATTAAATAGTCTGCAAAATATGTAAATAAATCCAATCCGTTCAAACTTGTTATTTTATTGATGAGCCGCAGAGAGCATCATACGCAGATAGGGTGTGCCTGTGCAGCCACTCCCGAGAACGCAACACACGCGGAAGCCCTTTTCAACTCGATCTAGCTAGACTCCATCATGGGTGCCTGTTTTTCCTCCGAACAAAAGTACCACGTCCGCAAGGTGGTCACCAGGGAAGACGTCAAAGAAGCACAGGACGCGTGGGCCGCCGCCATTGTCAAGATCTCGTCAGATTATGCAAACAAAGGCGACTACGTTGCACTTGCGATCAGCGAGGCCGAAAAACTCTACGGCTACGACCACGGTCAGGTGCTTTTCAAGCCCACTAAGGCAGCAGATGTACCATTCCGTCCCCGCCACATGGATGCGTACTCCTACTTTGTTGGCCACAATGCTCCTGGAGTCAAGAACGGCTACAAGGAGGACAAAGGTTTTGCCATCAACGGTGGTGACGGCTGGTCGTCTGTTAAATTCGATAACCACGATATCGCGTGCTATGGTGAGGTTGCCATCGCTATGGGCACCTATTTCTTCACCAGCGCAAAGGACGAAAGTGTCGCCAAAGTTGAGTATACCTTCGGATACAAGCGTTGCGGCGATGGCAAAGTTCGCATCTGCCTTCACCATTCATCTGTGCCTTACAAGGCATGAATCAGCTCCAGCGAAAGTCGCGCTACACAACCTAGCGGTGAGCGATAACACTTACTCATTGTCCATTGCGCATAGCTTCCATACTTGACGTAAAACAAAAGTAAGATCAAAACCATTTCGCTGCTCTCCTTTCGAAAGTGAACATAGACGTCCACGTCGAAACACCCGATCTGCATGCATATGACGGGTTGGCATTCTATCCATCTTATGTTTGTGTGTAACCGTATAAACATACGCGTAGTTCGCGAAACTGATTAAATGAATTCCACTCACAGAGAACAGTTTGACGATCACTTGAATTACGGAAATGGATGATGGAAGAGATCTTGAAGTTTATCGGTCGCTCGAAGAGTTGTGACGAATGGCTCGAAGAGTTAATGGGTCGGCAACACTTGACTAATTGACGTACAAGATACTTGTACAAGGAAGAAGGATTTGGCAAACGAGATTTTTATTACACGTGTGCGGTACAAGTGCCGGGAGAGACTTGGTTCAGTCTCTCTTCTTCCCGGGTAACGGCGCGCCGAAGCTGGGCCCGAGCCCGAGCGAGAACGAAAACGGCACGTTCTGTCCCAGGCCCTCCGTCCCGGGCTTGCTGAGATGCGCTCTCAACACGTTCGTCAGGAGCAGCACGGCGCTCGTGAGCGCCGAGTCAGCCACCGCGAATCCGATCACGAAACCCGCCACCTTCCTGCTCGATTGCATGGCGCCCATGAAGATGGGCAGGAAGGCGACGTGCGGCGCGAGCAGGTGGTTGCGCAATTGCCCTATGAAGTTCCACCACGTGGGCACCTTGACGTCGCCGAGGCCGGCCATCCCGACTAAGTTCGCGTTGAAGAGCATCTTCCCGAAGTAGCACAGAAGCACGAGCCTGAACCACTGCTTGAAGAACCCCAGGGTGACGATGCTGCCGCCGTCGGCGATGATCTGAAGGTTCTCGGACGACAGCGGATAGATGGCGCCGACGAACTTGGTGAACACGTCGCTGCACACCAAGTTGAACATCCAGCACTCCACGATGAGATCGATGTTGATCGTGAGGCGGACGATGAGGATGTCGCGCCTGATGCTGGCGTTGAGCGCCTCGGACCCGGCATCTTCCCCGCGCAGCCGCGCCGCCTTCTCCCGCAGGCGCTTGACGAGCACCGACATGAACATCGCGCGGAACAGCATCCCGAGCGTGCACACGATCGACAACGCCGCGTGACCCCAGGTGATCGTCTCCGGTCGGTTCCTGAGATAATACATGGTGAAGATGATGCCAACCACGTCGAAGCTCTTCCACGAAAAACTCTCAAACGCGCTCCGCAGTATTCCCGCGGACGCACGATCCTTACGCCTGCTCATCATGTGAACATCGCGGCCGTGCATGGGCTTAATCGCAGTGATGTTGGGCTTAATCGCAGTGATATCCACGCCGGGAGGGTCCTCGAGAACGTTCCGCCACCGGAACGGATGCGTCACCGACTCGGAAAGGCCCGCGAACCAAGTGCGTTTGCGCCCGGACGCAACCGCCAACTCAAACTCGCTCTCGCCAACAAACTCCACGTCGTCCTCATCCCACTCGATGAAGTCGACGCCGTCCGTGCTTGTATCGAACGAATCGCAGGCGTCGTCCGTGCCGAACGACGCGTTCAATCCCGGCGAATTCGCCGGGGGGGTTCGGACGGCGCCGCGGAGCGACGGGAGGTGCCGATCGACGACCCCGGGAACCCGGGCGTAGTCACGCATGATGAGCGCGAGCGACCTGGTGGCGCCGACGGACGCCGCGGCGCTCGCGGCGAGGCGCGCGAGCTCGTCAGAGCCGCGGCCAGCCTCCGCGAGCGCCGTCGCGACAACCGCGCACGACCACGCCGCTCGTCGTTCGCCGTCGTCGCGAGTGTTCGATTCACCCTCTGCGTACTTCGCCGCCGCGTACGCCAGCGCTCGTCTCAACTCCGCGTGCACCCCGACGTCGGAGGTGAGCGCCAAGGGGACGGGGAACCCGCACGGCAAACCCTTGAGCTCACCGCACGCCACGTACGTCTCTACGAACGCGCACCCTTCGAGCGCGACGAAGCCGTCTTTCGGCGGCGCCACGCGAACTTCGCACACCGTCACGTCGCGTACGCCGTCGTAGTGCGCGCTTCGTACGGGCAGATAGTGTCCCGCGAACCTGCAGCGGATGGCGACTTCGCCAAAGCCCAGGACGTCGCCGCGGAGTTCGATCCGGGCGAGGGTGTTGGATCCCGTTCGCCCGGCGCCGCGAGGGTGAGCAACCTCGGCGTCGGTGAAGTGAGCGACGGCGTAGGACCCGGTCGCTATCGCGCCCGGTCGCAGCGCGCCGCGTGGCATCGGCGCAGGTATCAACGCCGGGACGCCGGTGTTCGGGTCAACGCCGGCGCGGTACAACACGCCGGCGACGGACGCCGCGACGACGCCGCCCGTCGCCGCCGCCTCCTTCGCGAGCCCCGCGAGGGACCCGCCACCCGGTCCGGAAGGGTCGAAGAGTAGGTCACGCATGGCGCGGACCGGGTTAGTACGCGCGGCGCACCCTTCTGGAAGGTCCACGGCGTCCACGCCGACGATCACGGACCCGGGGAAGAGGTACCCGAACCTGGCGCCGTCGCCGTGACGGTCGACGCCGTCCGCGCCGTCGAGCATGGAGGATACGAAATCGTCGCGCAAGTCGCCGCCGTCGCCGGTGGCGTCCGCGATGTCCCGAACGTCTCCGGGGACCTTCGCGGAGAAGGTGGAGAACGCGTTGCGAAGAAAGTCCTGCGACGGCGCAGCCCTGGCGCCGCCCGAGGCGGCCAGACCGGCGCCGTACTCCGACGCCCCGGGATCGTCGATGAAGGTGTCGAGAAAGTGGTCAAACCCGTCGGGGGCGGCGCCGCGGTTGAACATGTTCGACATCGGCTGGACGTGGTTGAACATGGAGCACTGCCGAAGCTTAGTCACGCGCTCCTCCCCGAGCCGACCGGCGATGCCGTCCACGACGAACCGGTCCTCCACGTCCGGATGCGTGGGATGCGGCGCGAAGAGCGCTCCGGAGTTCGGGTCGTAGGTGTTAGCGGCGCCGGTGTTGGCGGCGTCGTTGGAGCCGAGTGATCCGCCGCCGTCGCCGCTGATGCTGTCCGCGGGGGAGACGGAGTCGACGGGGGACGTGGGGCGCTTACCCGCGGCGCCGCGAGCCGCCCGGGGCGAAGCCGCCGTACCCGAAGGAGTTCCATTCGCGGTTGAAGTCCCGTTCGCGGCGGCAATCTTTCGAAGCCGCCTTCGCTCCTTGAAAACCGCGCACACCTTACTCGGCTTCTTAGCGCTCTTCTCGTTCTCGAAGTACTTGAGCTCGTGGTACAGCTTGCACCCGGAGCAGAACCTGTAGGACAAGCCGTCGATGACGACTTCCCACTTGCGCATGCACCCGCAGTCGAGCGACGATCGCGAGGACACCGCGTTCATCACCTTGCCCGCGCCGGGCTTGTGGCCAGCCTTACTCTCCGCGCCGTTCGTCGTCGATGCCCGTCCTCCCGCGCCGTTCTTGCCGCCCTTGGACGCGTGGCCCTGAACGTAGCCGCAGACCCGGCACGCCATGCTGGACCACGTGCCGGTGGAATCTCGCAAGGCGAGGAAGGCTTTGAGGCCGGTGGTCTTGGCGGTGCCGTCGCCGCGGATGCGCGCGGCGGGTGGGGATACCGCCGTGGCGCGGTCCCCGGGCTCCGGGAGGCCTCCGTCGGATGATTTGTTGGAACCCTCGTCGGCTGATCCGCGCGGGGAGCGGTGATCTATTTTGCCCCCGCCCGGCTGGTGTGTCCCGACGGGCTGATGCGCGGCGCAGAAGACGCTGCCGGTCCGGACCCTGCTCTGCATGGAGTAGTGAAACACGACGCCGCATCCCTCGCGCGCGCATCGCACCGCGTGGGGCATGGTCGCCGCGCTCGTCGCGCGCGGCTCGAGCTCGTCGCGGGGAAGCGAACCGTGATGATTCTGGTGATTCCGGGTGTTGCGCCCGTGCGACACCGCAGCATCCCACTGCCCCGCGTCCGCGCCCGCCGCGGGGATCATCACCATCGAGCGGGAGTCCCACGCGACATCGCCGAGGTTCCACGTCGCGTGTTGCGACATGATCGTATCACCGGAACGCGTGAGTCGTGCTCGCTCGCTCGACGCGCGTCCGGAGTGACGTCTCATGCCGCGCGCCAAAAACCCACCTCACCACAGATAGATATACGTTCACCGGGCGGACCGAAAAAAACCAAGGGTGAGAATGCGCTGGCAGATATTTGCACAGCACTAAAAGTCTTAGTGCTATGTCCAGAAGCAAATATAGTCTACACAACTTCATGACTGAAACACATACCTGATCCCAGAATTCCCAATTTGCTTTTATTTGGCTTTTTTAAGAGACTTGTTCGCTGTCCCGTCAAACGTCGAACATGGATAATGATGCCAAGCAGGTGTGCAGTTCCAAGACGACGAAGAAGGCGGAGGGGTGCCCAAACATCACACTGATCTGGAGCGCCGGCTGGCTACCGTCGATCGACCGCCGCGTTCGATCGATCCGGCGCACGAGATGTCACTCAAGAAGACGCTCGATGCGCTCAACCTCCGGCGCGTCGTCGTCGACGAGAAGACCGGCGCGTGCGAGGTGTCGTTCGCGTGGACACCGCGCGCCTTCTCCCCGATGGGCGCCTTGTGGGGCACGGTCCAGCTCGCGTGGGGGTTCGCGCTCGTCCACTACATATTCTACGGCCTCTTCGCCGCCATCTTCATATACGCATACGGGCGGCACGACTGGAGGGTGCTCGCCGCGTGCGTCACTGTCATCGCCGCGTACACTCCGTCGTTCCTGGACGGCAGCGAGTTCAGGCTCGGGAGGCCGTGGGACGCGCTCCGTACTCATCCGATCTGGGCGCTGTCGCAGGCGTACTTCCCCGCTCGCCTCGTACGAACCACGCCGCCCATCGACCCGAACAAAAAGTACGTCTTCGGATGGCACCCGCACGGGATACTCATCCTGAGCCGCATACACGTCTACGGCGGCGTGTGGGAGACGCTCTTCCCAGGGGTCGACATTCGAGTCCTGGGCGCGTCGCCAATGTTCAAGCTGCCGGGATGCCGAGAAATCTGCCTGTGGATGGGCGCCGTGGACGCGGGGCGCCGGACCGCGGAACGCGTGCTCAAGGCCGGGAAGAGCGTGGTGGTGTACCCCGGGGGAAGCAGGGAGATCTTCGATACAGATCCAAACTCGGCGGAGACGCGGTGTCACTTGACGAAACGCAAAGGATTCGTTCGACTCGCGCTTAAACACGGCGCCGAACTGGTGCCGGTGTTTGTGTTTGGCGAGAAACGGTGCTACCGCAGGCTGAACGTCCCGGTGCGGTTACGTGACTGGCTGTTGCGACGGCTGAAGATCCCGCTCATCGTGTTCTGGGGGAGGTGGTGTACGTGGTATCCATTGCCTTCAAAGCAGACGGTTGTGTTTGGCGCGCCGATAGCGCCGCCGGCGCTGTCGGAGGGGCAACTCGAGCCGACGGCGGATCAGGTGGACGAGTTGCACGCGAGGTACACCGCCGCGGTAGTTGAGCTGTACGAGACGCACAAGGAAGCCGCGGGGTACGGGCCAGAGGAGACGTTGAAGATCGTTTAGCGGTGGGGCGCGGAGGTGAGGGAAGCCTGCGTGGTTTGTTTTGGAGCGTTTTCGCCGGGAGGTGTCCGGCCGGGGGCATTCTTTTTGTATGTCATCCAGTTTGAATGTTCCATGAATTATGGTCGGTTGTAATTTTTATCGAGCCTCGCTTTTGGCCACGCCACTGCTTCGTTCGTTCACACTTTTCTCTGCAGCGCCGCCGACGTTGGCGACCGCGACCGCGCGAACGATGGTCTGAGAGTCAAAATCCAACGCGCGACGTCTTTCGAAGATACCGCCGCGCGTCATGAAGCGTCTTACCGACGCGTGAGGTGCGTCACCGACCCGCGCGCCCGCCGGCCGCGCCGCCCCCCCACACGCAGGTTTTGGGGCGCCGGCGGCTCTCAAACCTAGACCAACTCGATCGCCCCGGCGCCCTCCCTCCCTCTGAACGCGGAGTGACGACAGACATTTGCCGCCCCAGTCTGACTAAACGCATCGTTTGTGTTTCTGCTGATTGGTTTCTTCAAAGTTCTCCGACCGCACACGTTCACTCCTGGGAGGGAGGCCCGCGCGCTTTTCCCCGATCCGGCTACGGTGATTCCGCCGCCGCGACTTTTTGTGGCAATTCCCGCCGCGACCGAGGGTAACTGCGATGAGGAAAGAACTGCTATTAACCCAGCTCGCTTTGAGTCACGGCGTTGAAGAAAACTTGTTCCATCTCACAATTAACTGAGCAGACCCGCGGCGCCCTCCGACGCGCACGTCACCCTCGCGCACGCGCCCCGCAACGACCTCTCCCTGAACAAAACAAATCAAATCTATCACCTGCAGGACAAGCGAGGTACGCTCGCCTCGACAACTCCCAACGCGGGTTCCGACCCGCCGGCGTGTACACGCCGGCAGGTCACACGGTGACGACGACGCAGGTGAGAAATCAGTCCGTACCCGCCCCCGTTGGTTTTATGCGCACACGCAAGCACGCGCGGCGGCGAGCCACTCGAAACTAATCTCTCCGCGAGGAAATGAGGACATCTCTTTCCCCAATCGATCGAAGCTGAGACTATCAAGGCCACCTCCACGCCGGAGGATTTATACTTGCCAGTATTAACTGATCCTCGCGAGGGTTTAGGGTTTCGCCGCCCGTACGTGTCACGTGCGTGCGTCTCGTCCACGGCTCGACTTTGTTTCTTTGCGTCGAATCGTCGTTTTGTTTCAGTCGCTCGGTCGAGAGGAGAAGACGACATCACTTGGTCCGTGTTTTGTATCCGCCCCAGGCGATGCCGAAATATCCAATTATTCCCGGATTAGACCCCGTGGAGACCGATCCTCTCGATGAAGACCCGGACGACGACGGCGGCGCGAGAACGAGGGCCCGGCGTCGCTTTTGGTTTTTTTTGGTTTTTTTTTTCCCGCGTCGAGACGTTTCACCTCTCGAAAGGCTTCTTCTAGTTGGGCGCCGTAAGCTACATCTTCGAACGCCCCGTTCCCTAGAAGCAAAAGCCGAAGTGCCCGGGGGAGGTCGAAGCCCTCCGGTGTCACGGTGTATGACTTGATGTCGCTATCGTGTACCGCCATAACTCTGTGGCGTCTCATGACGGATGGTCACGCAAATTTTCAATTTTCCCGACCCGAACCGAGAGAGGGGACGCGACGGCATCGGACTGTTTCATCAGGCAGCTGCGCGTGTGGTATTCCATCCATCGCGACGGCGTTCTACAGCCCGAAGATCGACATGCGCTTATACTGGTCAGCCGGCAGGGGCTGAGACTTTACTACCTCCGCCCTCATCTGGTTTGGCTTGGAAACGGCGCGGACACGTCCGACCCGCCCCGGGCCCGCTCCTCTCTCTTACCCCCCGTTCGGTTGCTATGACGACAAACCTCGAGGCTGTTGTTTAGTAGGCCTGGCCTGTGCGAAGAATCTACCAAAAAACGACTTCTTCTTCCACCGAGCATCACGAACGGCTCTCGCACTCGACGCTCGCTCTCCTCCCGGCTCGTACCCGCGCCCGCCGAGGTCGAGGATGAACACCAAGCGGGTGAATGTGGCGCACCCTTGAGGAAGCCGTGACATCACGGGTGAACCTATCCTCGTCGGCTGTGTACGGTAGATTCGTCTACTCACTTGACACGAAACTTGCAGGCCAAGTCTGCGGTCTGGAGACCTCGTGCGCTCGCGGGTTTCCGCGGCTGAGAGGAGCGCCCGCCGAGCCTGTTTTTTTTCCCGCTTTTTTCACCATCATCCTCGAAAGCGCAAAATCTAACCGTGTTTTTCCATTCGCGACAGTCTTAACCCACACAGGTTGATTTACCACTGCGGACATTCGACATCCACAGACGACGACGATGGTGGAGTCGTGACGCCCACGCGGCTCCACGCGTTGAATGATTAAACCGCATTGAACGCGAATGAACGAAGAGTGAGATGACGAAAATACTCATCTGTTTCACGACGGTCTTCAGAGTAGCCCCCGGGCTGAGACGACACGATGTGCTAGTACACTGATCACTCTACGTTTCCACACGACACGGTTTCGTGTTCGTTCGTGCGTCGGCGACGGCGTCTCTCGAGAAGTTTACACTAGTGCTAGCTGTTGTAACGCGAGGGAAAAGACCAGAGCCGAATTTGTCGTTAACCGTAAATACGCAATATTTTCTTGACCGCGCGCCTGCTGGCCCCCATCGGCGATGACGTCACACGGCTCCACCACCAGTTAAAAGTCCGAACACGCGTCCCTTTCACTTCACCACGCGTCGGACGACCGGGGAAAGCACCAGACCTCGCGGCGTCGAGGCACGGGGAATCATGGGGTTGGATCACCTGCCTCCCAACCACTGGGCGCGGGGACGAACGAGGGGTAACTACGCCATCGCGAGCGTGCTGCTCGCGTTCGCGGCGGGGACGTACTACCACACGATGTGGCGCGTGCAGTCGACGTCGGAGCTCGACGTCGCCATCGCGGCACACGAGGCGAAGCGGGCGCAGGAGAAGCGTTCGGGGAAGTGATGAGACGCGCGCGGGGGCGAAGGGAGGGCAGGAGTGCAGACGCGAGTCCTCCACGGACCCAGACTCATCTTAGATCTTAGCTTGTGATAAATGCCATTTCTCATGGCTCGCCTTCGGTCACCACCCACCCGTTTCAGTACGGGCCGTCGTGTGTGTAGCGCGCGCGTTCGACGTACGTGGAAGTGATACTTTTCGCATAAAGAATGATCATTAAATCTCGCCAGCCTCGGGCGGCGCTCGCGGGTGAATCGCATGTACAACCCCGCAAGCCGCCGTCGACGTCCTATTTAGCCAATGCGCTCAAGTCTCAAAAGAGAGGCGCGACGCTCTGTCGCTCCCCCCATCTTAGTTCTCTCTCCGTCCGTCGTTCGTCAGTACGAAAGCTACCCGTCAACTCCCTATTATAAAGACAAGAACGCCGCGACATCACATCACAAGTGTTTAGTCGGAGCGCTCCTTCATCTTGAGGGTGATGTTGCAGGTGCGCTTGCGAATGGGAAACGGCCGGCCCTGCGCTCGTGGGTGGAATCGCTTCATCGTCCCCGCGCCGTCCGCGTAAACCTCAGAGACGTAGAGCTTAGCCTTGTTCAAACCGAGGTTGTTCTTCGCGTTGGACGCGGCGGAGAACAGGGCGTTGAGCACGGGCTCGCACGCGCGGTAAGGCATGAACTCGAGCATGATGAGGCACTCCTCGTAGGACTTGCCGCGAATCACGTCCAGCACCCTCCTGACCTGTTTTTTTGGGAATGACGACGTCGAGGTGGTTTAGGTCAGCAAAGGCGCACAAGATGGGGTTCGACGGGTGGTGGCATTCATTGACGTCGCGTGTGGTGTCCCTCGGGGTTTCAGGGTGTGCGGACGCGCGTTGGACGCGAGCGGGCGCGTCCGTGGGCGCGCCCACGGCCAAGCCCTAAAACCCTCGAAAAAGCAAGTCACGGAAGGGGGGAAATGGATAACGGGGGTGGCACGGGCGCGAGACGCACCTTGTAAGGGGACATGTGCACCCCGCGAAGGTAGCAGACGGCCTCATCGTCCGCAGACTCCACAACCGCATCGGCAGCCTCGGGCTGTTGAAAGGAGATGGGACGGGGGGTTGGGGGGGAAGGTCAGCGATAGGTCGTCTTTATCCACGAGTCTATGACCCGTGGTGAGGGTCCAGGGTTTTGGCGTGCGAGGGTGGGAAATGACGAGCGCGACGTCGACGGGAACGACGCGCGCGGATGCGACGCGACCTGGGTGACGCGCGCGTGAGCCGCGGGACGTCATCGGGGGGTAACGTACCTCGCTGATAGCCTGAGCGACAACCTCGAAGCCGCGCGTAGGGGCCGCGCGCCTCGCGCTCACGGCGAGAGCCCGGCGCTCCGCACCACCCATAAATGCCGAAGAAGCGGAGACGCGCGCCGGCGCCTTCGCGTTGACCGCGCGCTGGGCGCGCACGGGAGCGCGCGCCGACGCAGCCACACCCGCCACGTGGACCGAAGTAACGGTGAGAGCCGCCATGTCTACAGTCGCGTTAGTCGTGCTAACGAAGCTGCGAATGGCTGGGCGTTGCTCATCCTCCCACTTTTTACGGCGCATTCTGGATAAAGGACCACGTCATCGGACGGTGATTGGCCGTGATTGGCAGTCAGCGCGCCGGTAATTCACGGTAATTGTATAAAGGTACCGTATTGGAATGGGGTACTTTGGTCTTGCTAATTACGTGTATGTTTCTAATTTTCCGAGCTCGTATGGGCAGCAGGTTAGGATCGATCGTGCGCCAAATTTCCGTTTCTCAACTTGTGTAACAGCTGCGGCTGTTTTCACCTGACCGCGCGGCTCGTCACACGCGCACCATGTCCGCGCGGGTCAGCGCGTTTTCCGCGGCGGAGCTCCGTTCCGCCGCCGAGGCCACGACCCGATACGGACGTGCCGGCGTGGACGACTCCGACACCGAGCGCGCGTCCGTGTCGCCGAGGTGCGATGAGAATGCCGACGATGTTGGCACGCGGCCTCATCCGCTGTTCGGACTGACGCGAGCGGAGCGCGCCTACTTCGACGCGTCCGGCTCGCCGATGCGCTCCAACGCGACGAACTATGGTTCCATCGCGGTGGACGTCGCCGATACGAACGAAGAAGACACGGAGGAGGACGGCGAGGGGCGTGAGGAGCGGTCGTCGGGCTGGCTGGCCGGGATCGGGCAATCCCGGAGAGGACGCGGGCGCGTCACGGTCGCGGCGGTGGCGTGCCTCGCGATGTGCGGCGTCGGCGCCATGGCGTTGGCGCTGGCGCCGCCGGAGGTACGCGCGTCCGTGGCATCCTCGCTCGGGCTGAGGATCCCCACGAGCCCCAAGCCGGGCTTCCTGGAGGCCAAGGCGGAGGACCTCTCCCCGCTCGGCGAGCAGCAGCAGCGGCCAGGGCCAGATCGCTCGAAACCTGCGACAACCCCACGGGACGCCCACGCACCGAAACACCCACCCCCAAATACCTTCGAGCCGAGGCGCAACGGCTACCTCGTGGGCCTCACCACCAGCGCCGGCTTCGGGGACCAGTTCAAGCGGCTCAGCACCTACGCGTCAATGGCCCGAGAGCTCGATCGCACGCTGGTGCTCTGGCCGGTGTGGACGTCGCCGCACTACGACCTCGGGCCGGACTCCGCGCTCGGCCCGCTCCATTTCTCCGATTACGTCCAGGTGTACGACGGCGACGCGTCGGACGTGCCGAACAGGGTGGTGCGGTACGAAGACGCGCCGGTGCAGGTTCGCGATTTCGCGAGGTCGCACCCGAGGGCATGTGTCACCAGCAACAACCTCGGCAACGACGTTCAATTTTTGACATCCGCGAATCTGTCGGACGCGATCGTCGCGCCGCCGGACGGCACCGACTTCCGAAGCTTCGAGACGCTTCGAGATGGGTTCAAGAAACACGCGGCGCACGGGCCGGAACCGCGCGACACCGTGTGCCTCGCCGCGACGTTCTCGCCGCAGGACTACAACAACCCGCGACACGCCGAGACGGTGAGTTTTTTTTAGTAATCACACGCGCAATTTGACTGACGTCGTGTTTTGTTCATAGGCGAACGCGTGGGCCGGGCTGGACTTCAAACCCAAACCGAGGTACCACAAGCTCTGGTCCAACGCCGTGAACGCCATGGCGATCGACGCGGGCGAACCCGGGAAAGGCCTGGTGGCGGGCCTCGGGACGGATGGCGGGGATTCATCGTACATGGACGCGTTCAAGGAGAGGCTGCCTGAGTTTCCGATGCGAATCACGGGTAAGTACGCGGCGCTGCACTGGCGACGAGGGGACAAGTGCGGCAAATCCGTGGGCCCGCAGCGGTCACGGACGGAAGGACCCAACGGCGGGTTTAAGAACGGGGAGAACACGCAGGCGCATCTCGCGGGCGCGTTGCACTGCACGGACTACGAGGCGGACGAGATCGTCACACGCATGTGCGACGAGTTAAAGCCGATGTACGTCGCCACCGACGACGACGATCCCGCGTTTTTGAACCACCTCTCCAACAAGGGATGCTACCTCAGCAGGGACCTGCGTCTCGGTGTGCCGCGGGACAAGCTCAACGACGTGGACTTGCTGATGATCGACGTCATGATGGTGGCGGGCGCCAAGGAGAGTTTCACGTTTGGGCACACCGCGCTCGCCAGGCTGTACGACAGGATGCGAATGAGCCGAGGCGAGAAGCGGAGCACCAACGTGGCCAACGACCACGAGCGGTTCTCGGGGAAGTTCGAGCGACCCGTCGTGGAGGCGGCGATTGGCAAGTTCAGCGAGTACATGCCGGCTTCGAGGAAGGACGATTCGACCACGAGTATTAGCGGCCAGTGACTGGCGTAAGTGTAACACTTATAAGTATACTAAACTCTTACACGGGATCGTCGTCTTCTTGGCTAGCGCTCTCGTCGGATGCGTAGCCGGAGTTGCCCGGCGTGTTAACCACACCCCCGCCGCCGCTCCCCTCCTTTCCCACGCAGCATCCCCCGTACCACGCGCTCTGTCCCAATATCACCGCGTCCATCACCAGGCACATCGCCGCGTCCACGATCCACGGAAGGTTCGGATGTATCCGGGCCCACTCGAGCGAGCGGGCTAAGATGCTCCCGAGGTAGGTGGCGTTACCGACGACGGCCAACACGAACATGGAGACGCTCAGGCCCTCCACGCTGCCGCGCGTGTGGTTCCGCATGATCTGCGGCACTCTGCCGGAGAGGTAGATCGCGGTCATGGTCCAGCCGAGAAACGGGCCGACCCAACCCGGGGCTTTCACCAGCGGCGCCCTGATGAACTCGGAGGAGCTTTCGAGTAACTTACGAGAAAGATGTCCCGACGCCGCGGCGACTCCGCCTCTGTGCACCAAGGAGATCACCGAGAGCGACGACCCGGTCGCCGCGGCGGCCGCGAGCGATGACGTCAGCCCGCTCCTCCGCCCGTCCGTGCGTCCCCCGCTCCTTCGGCCGGCGTCGTCCTCGTCGGCTGGTTCATGATGCCGGCGGGGCGGCAGCGGCGGTAGCGGCGAATCATACGGCCTCGAGCCCAGCGAGCTCCTTCGGCCGTCGCCGCCGTCGTGATGCCCCGGCCGACGCCGCCCGCTGCTCCCCACGCGTTCGGCCGGGTGTGACCCGATCGAGTGGTGCGAGCGCGTGTTTACGGACGACGATCCGAGCGCCGCGAAGGTACGTGCCGAGCCCGGCGTGGTGCCGAAGTGAGATCCGACGCTTTCGAAGAAGGAATCTGATTTGGCGTCGTCGGATGCGTCTCGGCGGTGACGGCCCAGCAGCGGCCGCGTGTCCACGCCGCCTCGCGTCGCATCGTCGTCGTCGCCGTCGATATCGTCGTCGTCGTGTGCGTGACGGCCTTCGACGTCCTCGGTCGTTCCATCGGTCTCCCGCTTGACGTTTCGCGAATGTTTGGTGTAATGCAGGTGCTGAGCGATAAGCAAAACGGTGGTCGCGGTGTACAGCATCGCGGTGTAGAGCTGCGTGGGCAGCGTCGGGGACACCGCGCACCCGACGAGGTTGAACGCGTCGCCGGTGAGCCACGTGGCGATGAACGCCAGGGACACCCCCTCGGACGATTTGTTGCGCCAGTTTGCGACGATCTGGGGCAGTTCCGCCACGCCCCACGCCACGATGCTTTTTCATATATGGCGCCCCGGTGGCATCTATCGTCCCCACCCTCCGCGATGGAGAAGGTGGCCTTCGGCGACGCCTCCATCCCGGGTTACGAATGCGGCGACAAGTCAGCCCCGGCCGTCGTGGTCGTACTTGGCGTGGAGCCACTCCGCGTGGGACGGGTCGAACTGGTTCTCGAGCGCGGGGGCGTAGCCCACGGGCAGCTCCACCATGCCCCAGTCGCCCGGTAACTCCCCGAATTCAGCCGCCGCGGTGGCGACGGGCGTCGCGGATGCTTCGAGCCACGCGTCCGCGCCCGCCCCACCCCACACCCAGAGCACGCCAGCCTCTTCCTTGACCGAGCTGCCGAGATCTGAGCAGCTGAGGTCCAGATTTCCCAGGTCCTTCTAGGTTTGCGAGGCCCTCATAGTGCCACACTCGACGACGCGACCATGGCCATAACTCGGTCGAAAGGCTCCCGCCTCGAGGTCGATGAGAGTATCGCCTCGCTCATCGTCGCGCGCTTACCCGATATCCGCGACAGACTCGCGCTCGCGTGCGTTTCCAAGGTGTGGAGGTCTCCTGACCGGGTAGGACACCGCGCATGACCGTGGGGATTCGCACGCGGTCGCCACGCGGTCGCCTCACGTGCTTCCCGGTGACTTTCGCCGGGTTCCGGAGCTTCGCGACGACCGGAGGCTTGTCATGACCCACCGCGTGGTCACTGCGGGCGCGCTTCGCCACCGGGAGGCCACCTCGTCGAAGCCCTTCCGCGGTTTCCCAGGCTGAGGTTTTCCCCGCGGTTTTGCTGAATCCCACCCGAGCCCTCTTCACCGTCGTCGGAGCTAGTGGCTGCGTTTGCGCGGCCGCTGCGCACAGCCGATCGATTTCATCATCGGTTAGCTCTTGCGCGATGTCGAAACAGTTGTGTGTGTTTCAGCCCCTGGACTCCCCTCCTGGCGCGGATGCACATTTGTTTTTTTTACGATTGCGGCAGCTACCTTCGCCGCCTTCGCCACCGCCTCCCGCTCTACCTTCGCGGCCCTCTCGGCGGTGGTCCTCTCCTGGATGTATTTCTGGATGAGCATGAAGGTACGTAAGTGTTCGTGTTATTGCAAATGATTCTATTCATTCAAGCATATTCTCATCTTCACACGTTGGTCCCGACGCAGGTAAAACGTTTATTACCGGATCAATCAACGACGTCAAGGATGACGCGTGACTTGTGAAGCTGTACAGTGGTGAGTCTCTGGGGGTTGCGCCCGCCGCCTCTCGGCAGGTACTTCGGCCCGGCGCGCATGTTTGCCGAGGTCTGTTCCGTCACTCTCACGAAGGAGATGAAGGCGCACGCAGACACAGGTGATTTACCAGCCTCTGCATCTTTCAAATCCCTGCGTCCGCCTTCGTTTGCGACAACGACCCGGTGGAGGTGGTGCGGGACACCGTGACCCCTACCGACAGCGTCGTTGGTCCCCGCAGTCACGGTGTCGTTTTCCATCGCTCTCTGAATCAGCGCCTCCATTTCTGCGACGTTCCCCCATGTTCGACCCGAGAAGACCTCCATGCTGTCGAAGCCCATCTTGATGGCCTCCGTCCGGTTGATGCGGCGGCGGATATGACCTTTCTGCGGGCCTTGTCGGAAGGTCGGAGCGTCCTGCTCCCTGTGGCGCAGGGTGGATCGGTACTTGTTACCAAGCCTCGCCGGCACCCAGGTGAGCTCACCGTTTACCTCCTTGTTCTTGCCGGCGATGAAAATCCGCTTACCGTCTCTCTCCAGCCAAGCGAAATCTTCGAGGCGCAAAAGCTGCAAGGTGATGCCGGCGTACATTAGGTATTCGCAGGATATCATCGACACGTGGAGCGTGCGGTTGTTCAGCTGCGGGTATTTGATGATGTAATAGACGCTCTGAAACTCCGTGCATAGCTCCGCCTTTGTCAGCGATATCTTCATGAGGTGCGGGAAAAGCCTCATCCGCTCTTGGTGCAACTGCCTGTGGGGTGACTGAGGATGAGACGCGGGGGTTTGGCGAGAGAAAGAGGATGGGTTGGCGGGAGAGAAAGAGGATGGGGACTCACCAGATCAGTTCCTGCTTCCGTTCCTGGATCTTCTTCATAGCTCTTCGTCTGTTTGCCTTGCCCTTCGCGGATTTCTTGTATCTCGAATTTTTCGCCTTGCCTCGGTCTGTCTTGCGGTAACCCTTCATGTATTTTGCATTTGAAGCGTTGCCCCTGAGTTTGAGCGCCCTGCCCTTGTCAGTTTTTTTCCAGGCGGTAGTGGTAGCCTTGCGCTTCGCCAGCAAAGTTGGCGTGCATCTTTCCATAGCGTGCTTGATCTTGTAGTCGACGGCCTTCTCGTCAGGCACGGCGAGGTTTGCCGCGGCGTAGTGTGATTTGACCATCGTCACAAACTCCGCGTACATGACGGGATATTGTCTCTTCATCTTCTTGCCGGTGATGTGACGCGTTGGTTCCAGATTTTTGTACTGCGCGCAAAGTTTAAGCAACTCTTTGGGATAGCCAGTTTTGGGGTACGGTGACGCGGCTACCACGCGCACGCCTTTGGACACGCCTGTGGGCATCTTCTGAAGAGAACTTTGAGAAAGCGTTAGTTTTTTCACGGAGGAAGGACACGCTCGGAAAGTCGCCCACGAGTGATCCAGATGAATCGTCAGACCCAAGCGCCCGCTCGCATCAATATCATTCGATGTGATCTGAACTTCCACGACCGCGGTTGCGCGCGCGCAAACTCGCAAGACGCGCGTGCCCCGGGTCAGGCGAGGCAAACTCTCAGATCCGTGAAAAACCGAGATCTGAGACGGGAAAAAAGAAACAGTCGGGTTCGGGGTCGGGTGCGACGGTCTGTGAGAGCGCGGGGCGGTGACAGCGGAGGGCGAGAAGGGAGGAGAGGCTCACCTGGATGTACTCGGGGAATATTTAAACTTCAGCGCGCGCGTAAGTGCGTCGCGCTTCCAAGCCGGCCTCTCTTTCCGTTCAGACGTGAAACCCTATTTTCAGTTTCTAATTCACTGAAACTGTTTGCATGTTTCACGATGCGTATGGGAATCTAGTCAGGAGTCACGAGGGCGTGACTAGTTCCATACATCAACAATTACGAAAAACTAAGTTTAAAACCAAACTCCATGGGAATGAAACTCAATGTGACCTGTTTGCTGTGCAGAGTAACGGCCGAGCGGCCACAGGCCCAGGGGAATATTGAATCGTCACCGCTCTCAGTTTTCTCGGAAGAGGAAAAGGAGGGAAGATGGAGGCACAGCAACCACAACGCGCACGCGGCACGCGCGGGTACCGATCGAGTATCCCGAGCATGTCGTCGCAAAGCACTTCGTCGTCGCAAAGCACATCGTCGTTGGACGATGAGCCGATGTCCGAGGCCGAGGCTACCTTCCACGAGAGGAAAGAGGCGGTGATGACCCGCGTGGGCGCGCTTGAGACCTGCGAGGTCCGACACCCAGACGTGGAGGGGGCCTTCACGGAGGAGGACGGAGCGAATATCCGGCTGCTCATGGTCACCTCCGAGCGCGCTGATGCGCTCAGACGCGCGCGGTGGTTCGCTAAGGGCTCATTCAGCGATGCGGATACCGACGCCGACACTGAGGAGGACGAGGAGGCGGAGTTGTATTTCAACACAAGCTCAGGAAACGACGTGGTCTTTGGCATAAAGGAGCAAGTCGAAAATGCCATCGCATCCAATCTCACCAAGAAGTTCGACGAGCTCTGTATGCTGACCTTCGCGCTGCTTACCGAGGACATGTGGGCGTCGGAGAACGATGCGTGTCACGACAACGAAGAGATGCAGTCCGCATGCGAGAATCTCGCGGCGACGTGGAAGAAGCTACTCGGCGACAACACCGACGCGGACCTCGGTATCGACGAGGAGTTCACCAAACCCGGCGTGCTGGCGATGCTGGAGGACTTCGAGACGATGCTGGCGGAGCAGGGTGAGAAGGTTGGGGTAAAGTACCCGTTTGAGTGGAGGCCGTGATGCCGGCAGTTAGTTAGGAACTCACTTTGGACGGACGACGCCAAAAACTGTTTTTCCTGCCCACGGTGATCACGCCCACGCAGCCACTCGCGACGATAAATCCCACACCGCCCGCGCGTTTGGGCTCGCACTTTGGTAGGCACACCTCCCGCCCCCGATCGCCATGGGAGCGCTCGAGGACCTCGTCGCGTCGCACCTCGGGGATTTCAGCCCCGAGGGCGGCGTGCACCTGCCGGACACGCCCGGATACGACGCCTGCCTCTCGGCCGC
>Ga0257110_1000506_pt1 | contig 18985 bp, 27 predicted proteins | sample LP_taG_7_FD_190184 | JGI IMG/M metagenome (GOLD analysis project Ga0257110, IMG submission 190184) | Marine microbial communities from Northeast Subartic Pacific Ocean, Canada - LP_J_2015_P26_10m | ecosystem: Environmental > Aquatic > Marine > Oceanic | place: Canada: Northeast Subartic Pacific...
CCTTAAACTAGCAACATCATTATATGGTTCAGCTGGTAGAGGTGGAGGAACAGGACCAAGAGGTAGGAGTTATTACAACTCTGAAACTGATATCCTTCCTTTCAGAAAGGATTTAACAGAACACTACCTAGAAAATGGTAGAGGTTCAAGAACTCCTGATGGATTTATCGATTTCGATGCAGTTGTTGCATACAACCAAGCAAACACAGACCCATATAGTGGTGATTTACCATTCGCTGGTCAGTTGATTGGTTCTAATGGATTCGATGAAGATGGTGTTAACAGAAGTGCACTTGTAAGAAGAGCATCTATGAACTCTCATGACTGGGTTGGAGCAATCTCTAACTTAGAATATGAAAGTGGAAATTGGAAATATTCAGTTGGTATCGATTTAAGAAACTATACTGGTTATCATTACAGAGTATTGAATAACCTTATGGGATTAGATGGATATTACTCAACAGGTAATAAGAACTCAGCTGGTCAAATTATCAATACTTTGGTGGAAGCAAATCCATTCCAAAATACTGGTATAAAAGGACCGAAGATTGATTACTACAATGTAGGTAAAGTTGGATGGCAAGGTGTAAATGGTTTAGTTGAATATAACAACGAAAAGATATCTGCAGTATTACAAGCAGGTGGTTCTAATCAATCTTTCCAAAGAATTGATTACTTCGACCAACCAGCTAATCCAGAATCAGATACTAAGAATCAAGATGGTGGATACATCAAAGGTGGTGCAAACTACAACATTGATGATAAACAAAACGTATTCTTTAATGCTGGTTTGATTTCAAGACAACCACAATTCGGTGCTGTGTTCCCTAACTATGGAAATGCAATCAACGAAGATTTACAAAACGAAGAAATTAAATCATTCGAATTAGGATATGGTTTCATTGGTAATAACTTTAGAGTTAATGTTAATGCATATTCTACTGTATGGGGTAATAGATTCGTTCAAAGAAGTTTATCTAACCAACAAGGTGTAGATGGTTCAGCTCAATTTAAAAATATCGATGTAGTACACAAAGGTATTGAAGTTGAAACTTCTTATAACCCAACAGATAAGTTGAGATTAAAAGGTATGTTATCAATCGGTGATTGGAGATATACTAATGACTTCTCAGCAGAATTATTTGATGATAATCAACAATCAATCGGAACAGGTACATTGTACTTGAAAGATGCTAAAGTAGGAGATGCGGCTCAGTTCACATCTTATGTTGAAGCAGATTACGAAGTAATCCAAGGATTAAGAGTTGATTTAGGATATAGATTTGTTGATGGATTATATGCTGATTATTCAATCACAGATTCAGAATTTACTCAACCTGGTAATGCAGGAGCTTTAAAATTACCATCTTATGGATTGGCTGATTTAGGAGCAACTTACAGATTTGAGTTATTCGGTTCTGATGCATCGTTTAGAGTTAACGTAAATAACTTATTTGATACTTACTACATTGCAGAGTCTAACACTAACATCCACGCGGATGCTAGTTCACAGACATGGAATGGTGTAGATACGAGAAACTCAGTATGGTTCGGATTCGGACGTACTTTCAACACATCTCTAAAAGTAAGATTCTAAAACTTATAAAATAAGGGGGTTTAATTACCCCCTTTTTTATTATTAAAAAATTATAACTCCTTATATGAGCAAATTAATAAACCTCTTCGGTGGACCAGGTATTGGAAAATCTTCAATAGCAAATGGAATCACCTATAAATTAAAAAAGAAACATATAAGTTGTAACAATCCCTATGAATTTCCAAAGAAATTAGCTTGGGACCACAACATACCAGCAATATCAGACCAACTTTATGTATTTGCAAACCAACATAGAGGAATAGCAGAGTGTTATGGTAAAGTAGATTATATAGTAATAGATTCACCTATTTTATTTTCTACTATTTATCATAGATACTATACAGAAGGATATCCTGCTGAATTTTACGGAGAATCTTTCCATAATTTAGTTATTGATTTACATGGAAAATATGATTGTATCAATATCTTATTAGAACGAGGTGAAACTATACACAATGATGATGAAAGATTTCAAGATTATGAAAAATCATTAGAGATAGATAAATTGTGTAAAAAAGTATTAGAAGAAAATAATGTTCCTTACCATACAATTAAGGTAGGACAAAAATCAGTAAAAAAAATTATGAAACTATTAGGATATTCCAAATAAATTTCGTATATTTGTATAACAAATAAAAATAGATAATTATGAATTTACAAGATGTATGTAAGAAGTTCCGAATCTCGGAGAATTTTCTTAACTCAAAAACAGATGGCTTAATGGTAGCCGCTTCATCATTAAACGATATTATCGGTGAAATAAACAAAACCGATAAAAGAGGAATTGATGAAAATGGTAAGCAAACACTTATTACTAAATTAGAAACTTTAATTGATTTCCTTAAGGAAGTTAAAAACTCTGGTGTATAAATGGCATTTTTCGAAGATAAAGAAACAGAAGAAGTAAACAATAGTTTATGGGTAGAACGATACCGTCCCAAAAAGTTAGATGAGTATGTAGGAAATGAACACCTTAAAACTAAGGTTGCAGATTACTTACAAAGTGGTGATGTACCACATTTACTTTTTTATGGTAAAGCAGGAACAGGTAAAACAACTTTAGCAAAATTAATTGTAAATTCAATTGATTGTGACCATATTATTATAAACGCATCTGATGAGAATAATGTAGATACAGTTCGTAATAAGGTAAAGGGATTTGCATCAACAATAGGATTTAGAAATTCAAAGATTGTTATTCTTGATGAGTTCGATTACATGACACCAAATGCACAAGCGATTCTTCGTAACCTTATGGAAACGTTCTCAAAACATTGTAGGTTTATATTAACTTGTAATTATGTTGAAAAAGTAATTGACCCAATACAATCAAGATGTCAAACCTTTCAGATTGTACCACCAACCAAAAAAGATGTAGCAGTACAGATATCTCAAATACTTGGTAAAGAAAATGTTAAGTTCGAATTAAAAGATTTAGTTCCTATTATAGATGCATCTTATCCCGATATTAGAAAGATTATTAATACTTGTCAATTAAATTCATCTAAAGGAGAATTAAAGGTTGATGTTAGTAATATATTATCTTCTGATATTAAAATCAAAATTGTTGATATTCTTAAAGGTAACGATGCAAAACCTAATAAATGGAAGAATATCAGACAAGCAGTTGCTGATTCACGTATTCAAGATTTCTCTGAACTATATGGATATCTTTATGAAAAAGTTGCTGAATATGCAGGTGATAATACATCAAATGTAATACTACTTCTTTCAGAAGGACAATATAAGGATAGTATGGTTGTAGATAAGGAAATAACCTTTATGGCTACTATTATACAAATTGTAGGTATCATATGATAAACAAATTAAAAAAACTTTGGAACTATCTAACTTGGTTAGAAGAACAACGAATGAAAGCCGCAATCAAATGTGGTAGTGCAGGACCTTTACTATGATAAAATTAGAAACAGATTCACTTGATGTATTGGTAAGAACACAACCAAAACTTATGGTTATGTTTGGTACTGATTGGTGTGGGAATTGTGATATTCTTAAACCAGAGTTTAAAAGAGTTTCTAACCAACAACAAAATAGACATATCCCATTTGTATTTGTTAATCCAGACAATTTTCCTGATAGTAGAGAAATGGTTGATTTAACCAACATACCAATGATTGTTGCTTTTAGGAGAGGAAAGGTGATATCAAGTGAATATGGAAATAAAAAAGAAATAGTTTCAAAAGTTTTATCGATTTTATTAGGATAATTCATTTATTTTTCGTATATTTACATAGTAAATGAGTGGGGAAGTATCCCCAAGATATAAACCTTAAAACCTAAAAGATATGATAATACCTAAAACAGTAAAACCTTGGAGTAACGAAATGTATGATTACAATGATTATGTTGCAGATTTCATGAAGATGGAAATTGAAACACAAATCAATAATAACAAAGATAATTGGGATGTACTCAATGAACTTATAGATTTGTGTGGTGATGTTAAATACGGTGATGGATACACTATTGAAGATTTACATAAAGGTTGTTTAAAAGCACTTGAAAACGTACAGAACTATTGGTTAAATGATGAGTGGAGTTACTTTGTAAGTAAGGGATTAGTTAATGATATTGATTTAAAATTCGTTGGTTATGACAAATAGTTGGTATTATAGAGAAATGGGTTCTCGTAACAAAAAGACAGGTAAGTTATCGTACTATCAAGTAAGGGTAACTGATTACAAGATTGATGATTGTGAATGTCCAGCACGTTCTTTTCGTTCTTATTCACCTTGTAAACATATGAAAAGATTACAAGAAAAACTAACACATTTAAGTATATGATATACGATCACGATAATCCATTAACGGATGAAGAGCTAGATAAGTTAGGTGAAGAAGATTTTGATAAATTCCTAGAGTACCTAGATGCTAAGGCAGAATATCTTAAACAATTTACAAAACCACTTAGTTCATATCACACCAAACGATTTACTGCATTATCATTAGCACAACAAGGTAAGGAAATAACAGATGAGGAACTTAAAAAAGCTAATGATATTGGTAGAAAGAATGAACTAGAAGCAGAAGATAAGGTTAATAGCAAACTATGGAAACAAAAGGAAATCGAGATGTTAAAAAAAACAGTAAAGAATGTAAAAACAGACCGTTCACAATGGTTCGATTAAATAAATAAATTATGGCACAAATATTAGGAGGAGCGAATTCCCAACCAAACAAACCACAGATAGACTTTTCAAAAGCAACCGAAATGGAATGTCAAGAATGTAAAGGAACAGTATTCATTCCAGCAAACAAGTTCTTAAAAGTATCTAAAATAGTAACAGGTACACCAAATGATGCAATCATACCAGTAGAATTATATCTATGTGGAGATTGTGGAGAAATTGTTCAAGAATTATTACCTGAGCAGTTAAAAAAAAAGTAGATGACAATTAAAGATTATAGAAAGTTTTTAAATGCATTACCAACTGAGTTTGATGATTATGAATTGGTACATAGAGAATACACAGATATTACTGATGATGTTTTAAATGCACAAGAAGTAGAAGTATATTCTGTACATATTGATGAAACTGAAAAAACATGTTGTAATATGCATATGGAATCTTATGAATTATTTAATGAATTTCATACAGATAAAGATTTACCAACAACAATTGAATTACCTTTGATAGAAGAAAAAGATATATAATGGCAGCAAAGAGAACATTATTCGACCACATAACAAATATAACATCAGTACAAAATCCTAAGTATTGGGATACGTTGGATGTAGATTCAAAAAAGACTTGGAGTAACTATATGATACATAGATTTCTTTCTATGAATCCTGATTGGATAGAAGTTCTTTCAGAAATACAACCATACACACAAACACTAGAACCAAAATCTTTATATCTTCTATTAATAGGTATTTTACCAAAGGGTAGATATTATATGAAATACATAAAGGGCAAGAAGGTTGATAAGTACGAAGGTTTTCTAGTTGAACTAATCAGACAAGACTTTCAATGCTCATCTAAACAAGCAGAAGAGTATTGTGAAATACTTTACGCAACTAAGGAAGGTAGAGAAAACATACTATACATCTGTACCAAATATGGAATCGAAAAGAAAATGATTACCAAATTAAAGTTGAAACTTAAATAGAAAAGCTTGTATATTCCAATTATTTTTCGTATCTTTACATAGTAAAGGGGTGATAATACACCCATAATTAAAACATAAAAATATGGCAAGAGTAAGTTATTCTCAGTACGGTATGTATAGTTCATGCCAACAACAATACAAACTAAATTACATAGATAAGTTAGGTATTAGTAATGCTAATATCCATCTTATATTTGGTAGTGCGATGCACGAAGTAGTACAACATTTCTTAGATGTAATGTATAATGTATCCAAAAAACAAGCACTCCAACTTCCTCTTGAATCAATGTTAAAGGATAAGTTAGTAGAACACTTCAACAAATATAAAGAGAAGATGGGTGAGGATAATCCATGTACTCAAGAAGAATTAGTAGAATTCTTTGAAGATGGAAAGAAGATATTAAAATACTTTACTTCTAAATTAGATAAGTTATATACTAAAAGTGGATTCGAACTAGTAGCAATAGAACAAAGATTGAATGCTGAGATTAAACCTGGTGTTAACTTCATTGGTTTTATTGATGTTTTATTAAAAGATAAAGTTAAAGATGAATATATTATCATTGATTTAAAAACTGCTACAAGAGGTTGGAGTAAGTATCAAAAGAATGATAAGGTTAAAACATCACAGATGTTACTATATAAAAAGTTTTACTCAGAAAAATATAACATACCCCTAAATAAAATTAAAGTAGAGTATCAGATACTTAAAAGAAAAATTGCAGAAGGATTAGATTTTCCTATCCCAAGAATATCTAAGTTTGTTCCTGCAAATGGTACTCCATCTATGAATATGGCATGGAAGAACTTTATGTTCTTTGTTGATTCTGTATTTGGGGATGCTGGTGAGATAATACAAACAGAATTTCCTACCAATAAAGGTAAACCTTGTGATTGGTGTGAATTCAAACAAAGAGGATTGTGTTCAGCATGGACTTAAAATAAACTAATAATTTGTTGTTTTATATATTTTTATATATTTATATGTAACAAATAATTAATAAGGATAGATAAGTTATGGCAAACACAAAATTAACAACGGTAAAGATTATAAAAGATGTTTACTCAAAATTTAAGAGAATATCATTTGACTCAAATATAACCCTACAAAAATTAGTAAATCGTTCTTTAGATAAGTACATAGAAGATAGCACATTTCAGAACGAAATAAATACTTATAGTGGGTTACAATCAAGTGGCTCTCAATTTTAAGAGAAAAGTAGAATAAATGACAACAAGTAGTGCAAGTGGCCCACAATTAAATTCATTAAGAGATAGTTTTAATGATTTAGTTTCTAAAAAGAAATTTGCGGGCAGAAGTAAGAGAGTTCTATGGGCAAACCGTAGAAGATACTCGAATATTTAAAAATAATAAAGGTTACATATGGCGGAAAAGAAAAAAATTCTATTGTTATCGGATGACTTAAGAATGTCATCAGGTATAGCAACAGTTTCTAAGGAACTTGTTTTGGGCACAATTGATAAGTATCATTGGGTTCAATTAGGAGCAGCAGTTAATCATCCAGAAAAGGGTAAAGAAATTGACTTGGGTGATGATATGAGAAAGTTAACAGGAGTAAAAGATGCTTCTCTTAAAATCATTCCTTGGACTGGTTATGGAGATGCTAATATTCTTCGTGAATTAATCATGAGACATCAACCTGATGCAATTCTACACTTTACAGACCCAAGATATTGGAGATGGTTGTATGAAATGGAAGCAGAACTAAGACAAAACCTTCCAATTTTATTTTATCATATTTGGGATGATTTACCAGACCCTCATTACAACAGAAACTATTACGAATCATGTGATTGGTTGGGATGTATCTCAAGACAAACTTATGGTATTGTAAGTAGAGTTGGTAATATTGATTCAGAAACAATCAAACCTTTAGAAGATTCGCAAGTATCTTATGTACCACATGGTATTAATTCAGAAACTTACAAACCAACTATCGTACCTGAAGATTTTAGAAAACAAGTAACTGATAATAAAGAGTATAAGTTTATATTATTTTGGATGAACCGAAATATCAAACGTAAACAACCATCAGATGTTATTTGGGCATTTAAAAAATTCGTAGATAAATTACCTGAAGAAGATAGAGATAAAGTATGTTTAATAATGCATACTGCACCAAAAGACCCGAATGGTACTGATTTATTTGAAGTTGCAGATAGAATTGCGCCTGGATGTGATATTAAATTCTCAACCGAGAGAGTTAACCAAGAACAATTGAATTGGATTTACAATATCGTAGATTGTACAATTAATATTGCAGGTAACGAAGGGTTTGGATTAACAACTGCAGAATCAATTATGGCTGGAACACCTGCTATCATAAATGTTACAGGTGGATTACAAGACCAATGTGGATTTAAAAAGAAATCAGATGGTAAATATTTTACCTCAGAGGATTATAAGGAAATTGGCTCTCTACATAATTGGAGAGAATGGGAAGATAAAGTAACACATGGTGAATGGGTAAAGCCAGTTTGGCCTAGAGTTCAAACTATGGTTGGTTCTATTCCAACTCCTTATATCATTGATGATAAAGTAGATGTAGAAGAAGTTGCAGATGCAATCAAATATTGGTATGATAAATCACCAGAAGATAGAAGAGAAGCTGGTTCGATTGGTAGAGATGAATTCATTGGAGAAATGGGATTAAGTAATACTAATATGTGTAAAACGATGACAGATGGTATTGAAACTACTTTAAAGAACTTTAAACCTAAAAAGAAATCTAACGTATATAAACTTAGATAATGTCTAAACCAGTATTTGTAGTAAGATTTCCAGGATATTGGACTCAATCCCAAGTGGATTCTTCACGAAGTGCGATACACCAAATGAAAGAATTAAATGAAGATTATCATTTAATAATTCTACAAGATAATGAAGTACATTCTGGAACTAAATTTGAATGTTACAATTCACCACATGAAACAGAAAAACTAGAAGAGATAACAAAGTTAACAGAGATGTCTATTAATAGGTGTCTTAGACAAGAAGAAGAAAAATTAAAAAAAGAACATGAGTAAACCAATATTAGTATTTCAAGCACCAATAGCAACAAGAAGTGGTTATGGTGACCATTCAAGAGATATCTTGAAATCATTATTTGAATTAGATAAGTATGATGTGAAAGTTGTACCAACACGATGGGGAAATACTCCACAAGACCAAATAGACCCTCAAACGGAATTTGGAAAGAAAGTATTAGAGAATATAGTACTAAGTTTAGATAAAAAACCTGATGTTTTTATACAAGTATCAGTTGCAAATGAGTTTAAAAACGTTGGTAATTACAATATTGGTATTACTGCTGGGGTTGAAACAACAATCGCACCTCAAGAATTCATATTAGCATCTAATCAAATGGATTTAATCATAACACCATCTGAATTTACAAAAGAAACCTTATCTAAAACATCATATACTAAGGTAGATAAACAAACAAATCAAGAAGTAGGAAAAATACAATTAGATAAACCATGTGAGGTTTTATTTGAAGGAGTGGATATTTCAATATTTAATAGTAAATCAGAATCATCTATATTAGAATCAGTTGATACTGATTTTAACTTTCTATTTGTAGGTCATTGGTTGGCTGGTGATTTAGGACATGATAGAAAAGATGTAGGGATGATGATTAAAACATTCTGTACAGTTTTCAAATCATTACCAAAGAAACAACAACCTGGTCTTATTTTAAAAACATCACATGCTGGATTCTCAGTTGGTGAGAGAGAAGATTTGGCAAAAAGAATATTGGATTTAACAAAAGATTTTGGAGATAAGTGTCCACCAGTACATTTGGTATGGGGAGATTTATCAGAGAGTGAATTAAACTCACTCTACAACGATAATAAAGTTAAAGCTATGTTAATGTTCACTAAGGGTGAAGGTTATGGTAGACCTCTTGCAGAATTTGCTACAACAGGTAAACCAATTATAGTTTCTAATTGGAGTGGATATAAAGATTTCTTACCAGAAGAAAATACTGTTTATTTAGAAGGTGAAGTGAAACAAGTTCATGAAAGTGCTCAGAATAAATTTCTTATAAAGGAATCAAAATGGTTTTATGTTGATTATTCAAAAGCAGCATCTAAGATATTTGATGTATATAACAACTATAAAACATACTTAACCAAATCAGCTGGATTAAAAACTAATATTCAGAATAACTTTAGTTTATCTAAAATGACCAGTAAGCTTGATACTATACTTGACAAGTATGTTAAGGTAATAAAGAAAGTAGAACTAAAGTTACCAACTATTAAAAAACTATAATGGGATTTACAAGACAATATACACAATTTTTAAAACCAGAGAAGCGAGTTTCTAAAGGACAAATTAAAGCTAGAAATATATATCGTATTACTACATATAAAGGTGGAGATCCTGCTACTAAGAGTGGAGAAAATGCTAGATACGTATTTGTAATTGGTATCACAGGAGGTAAAGTACATTGTATAAAATTAAATCCAATAAAACCAGTAGATTTTACAAACTTCGTAGCTGAATTAAGAGATAGAAGAATTCCTTTAACTGAAAATACAAGGTTGAGTTTATTTCTAAAGAAGTTTTCACCGGATGGTAATGATTTATTTTTAACAAAAGTTAAGAATAACAAAAAGATTTACTCACCATCTTTGAAAAATTATAGAACCTATCTGTTAGCTAAAATACAAAATGTATTTGAGATAAGATTTGAACAAGATGTATTGCAAAATTTATTTAGAGAAAAGTTAAATGTAACCCAACAGAGAGAAATCTTAAAAGATGAGATAAATGAAAACGATTAGTTACGCAATAACAGTACATAATGAAATTGATGAGTTAACAAACCTTTTAAATTTCTTACAACTACATATTAGAAAAGAAGATGAAATCGTAATTCAATATGATGAAACATCTGTAACTGATGAAGTAAAAGAATATGTTACTTTAATGGATTCTATGCATTCTAATCATATAGTAGTTGGATTTCCACTTAACAAAGATTTTGCATCATTTAAAAATAATCTAAAATCACATTGTACAAAAGATTTTATTTTCCAAGTGGATGCAGATGAGATTCCTCATGAATATTTAGTAGAATATCTTGGTGAGGTTTTAGAAACTAATCCAGTTGATATTGTATTCGTACCAAGAGTAAATACAGTAGAGGGATTAACAGATGAACACATCAAAAAATGGGGATGGAATGTAAATGATAAAGGATGGGTAAACTTTCCTGATTATCAAACAAGAATTTATAGAAATACTGAAGATGTAACTTGGATGAATAAGGTACATGAACGTATTACAGGTTATGATACATTTTCAAACTTTCCAGCAGAGGAACAATGGAGTTTATATCATCACAAACAGATAGATAGACAAGAGAAACAAAACAAATTTTACGAAACCATATGAAAATATTAGTAACAGGTGGTGCCGGATTTATCGGTACTAACTTAATAAAGAGATTACTATCAGAAGGACATGAAGTTCATTCAATGGATAATTACGATAGTGGATTGGAGAGTAATCATCAACCTAATTGTAATTACATAAGTGCTGATATTGAAACAATAGAATATTTTGAAGGAAATGGATTTGAGTTAGTGTACCATTTGGCAGCATTAAGTAGAATCCAACCATCGTTTGAAAACCCAACAGAAACTTTTAGAGTAAATGTAAGAGGTTCTGAGGCAGTTGCAGAGTGGGCTAAACATAACAATGTTAAAGTTGTATATGCCGGTTCATCTTCCAAGTGGCATGACCCAACGATATCACCATATGCTATGTACAAATACCTAGGTGAAGAAGTTTTCAAATTATATAGAAAAACATTTGATTTAAATGTTGAAATATGTAGATTCTATAATGTATATGGTCCAAATGAAATCGTAGATGGAGATTGGGCAGCCGTAATTGGTATTTGGAGAAATCAAGTTGATAAAAATATACCAATAACAATCGTAGGTGATGGAGAACAACGAAGAGATTTTACTCATGTAATTGATATTGTAGATGCATTGTATAAAATCGGTGTATCAGATAAAAAACACGAAGATGCATGGGAATTGGGTACAGGTATTAACTATTCAGTTAATGAAGTATATAGAATGTTCCAAGAAAAGTTTGGAAGTGAGTGTACCTACATACCAGACCAGAAAGGTAACTACCGAGTTACACTTAGAGAAAATAACGATACGGTGGAGAGATTAGGATGGAAACCAGAAGATAGATTAAGTGATTATATAAAAAGTTTATAATGATAGGAATCATAGGGCAAGGTTTTGTTGGTAACGCAGTTTATCAAAAGTTTAAAAATTACTATGATGTACTTACTTATGATTTGGATGAATCTAAATGCAATTCATCTGAACAAGAAACATTAGACAACAAACTTGTATTTGTGTGTTTACCAACTCCAATGAAATCAGATGGTAGATGTGATACTTCTTTAGTAGAATATGCAATTAAACGATGTTCTGAATTTGGTATTGCAAAAACTGTGGTAATTAAATCAACTGTATCACCTGGTACAACTGCGAGATTAAACTCACTATACCCAAACATGAGTGTAGTATTTAATCCAGAATTTCTTACAGAACGAAACGCAATCAACGATTATGAAAATCAAACTCGTATTATTTTAGGAGGACCAAGACCTGGTACTACTGAATTAAAACAAGTATTCTCAAAAGTATTTCCAAAAGCACATATAATCAAAACAGATTCTACTCACGCAGAAATGGTAAAGTATTTAACTAATACATTCTTGGCAACAAAGGTATCGTTTGCAAATGAGATATATCAGATATGTGAAGGATTAAATATTGATTACGATAAAGTTATAGAATATTCAACTCATGATGAACGATTGGGTGATTCACATTGGAATGTACCTGGTCATGATGGTGACTTTGGATTTGGAGGACATTGTTTTCCAAAAGATTTATCAGCATTGATTAATCTTGCAGATAATTTAGAAACAACATCAAATGTATTAAACGCAACACGAGACACCAATGATTTGGTTCGTAAGAATCGAGATTGGGAACAAATGAAAGGTAGAGCAGTATCATGAAAGATTTCAGACAAAAAATAACATTCGTTTATGCATACGAAAATGAGAAATGGTCAACACCAATGGCTCTTGCAAATGAATTTAGAAGAATAGGATGGGAAGTTGAGTTTGTATCAATTGGTTCTAATAGAACAGGACAATATCATGATAGAGATTTGCAGTTATGGATTCAACAAGATACACCATCTAATATTGTTTTATTTATGGATTGGGGCAGGTTTGATTCCAAGTGGTTGGATAAGACATTAAAACCAAATACATATTGGATACAAGAAAGTGGAGATGACCCTCAAAACTTTGAAAGAAATTATCCTAAATCAGAAAGATTTCATTTAACTCTTTCACCTGATTTTGAATCATCAAAAGAATATAGAAAAAGAAACCAAGATTCAGCATGGTGGACACACTTTGCAGATACTGCAGTACAATATCCAATGGATATACAAGAAGAGTATGTAGCTGTAACCACACGAGGTAGGGGTAATTCACAATTTTTAGACCAACTTACTGACCATAGTGATGGTGAAGTTGGAAATCAAAATGGATTCGATGCACCACAACATACTGAATTTCTTAATAAAGGAATGATGGTAGTTCAAAATTCAAGATGGGGTGAAGTAACTCGTAGAATCTTTGAAGGAATGGCTTGTGGTAAAATGGTTCTATGTGATAGATTACATGAGAACAAAAAACTACACGAACTATTTATTGATGGTGAAGATATAGTGTATTATGATGATATAATAGATTGTATTAACAAGATGAATAAGTACCATGATGATGAAGTAGAAAGAGAACGTATTGCAAAGAATGGATATAATAAGGTTTTAGAAAATCATACTCAAAAACAAAGAGTAGAGTTTATAATAGAAAAATACAAAGAATGGAAAAACTTCCAATAAGTATTGGCATTTTATCTTGGAAAAGTGGACAAACTCTTGTTAACACTTTACAAACTTACTTTGATAGAGAATTTCTTCATCAAGTAAATGATGTTTGTATTTTATATCAAGAAGTTTCAGAACAAGATAAACAAATAGCAGAACATTTTAATATTCCTTACATTGGATTAGATAATAATATAGGAATAGGACAAGGATTTATACAATTAACTGAACAAGCTAAAACTGATAATGTAATGGTTTTAGAACATGATTGGAAATTAATTGAAGATAGAAAGGTTACACTTGATAGAGTAAAGAGTGGTATTGAATTATTAGATAATGGATATTCTTGTGTAAGATATAGACACAGAAAAGAACCAGGTAATCCACATTTTTCTTTTAGATATCAAGGTAAGGAATTAGATTATTACGATAGAGAAATAGAATGTACATCACCTCATCTTTTAGATTCAGTTCATTGGTGTGACCCATTTGAAAGTTTCCCACAACATATTGGAAAAGAAGGTGAGTACTTTACTACAACATCTCGTTATGGTAATTGGACAAATAATCCTTGTTTGTATAAAAAAGATTTTTACCTAGATACAGTAAAACAATTCGCAGGTGAAGGTATTGCATTAGAAGGTAACATCTCAAAGTGGTGGGCAAAACAAACATATAAGGTTGCTCATGGTGAGGGATTATTCACTCATATAGATGAAGGTAAACATGGAAGATAAAATAAAGTTAGTAATATTTGATTTAGATGGTGTATTAGTTGAAGCTAAGAACATTCATTATGATGCATTAAATGAAGCATTGGGTAAAGAATATTCAATTTCTTGGAATGAACACTTATCTACATATGATGGTTTAAAGACTAATCAAAAGTTAGATATGTTAAGTGAAAGAAAAGGATTGCCAAAGGAATCACATACAGATATTTGGAATCATAAACAAAAATTAACCTTACAGAAATTAAAACAATTAAAACCAAGTGAGGTTCTCATTGAACTGATGGATAGTTTAGTTGAACGTGGATATAAGATTGCAGTGTGTTCTAACTCAATTAGAAAGACCGTACTAACTGTTCTATCTAAATTGGGTATAATGGAGTATATGGATTTAGTTATCTCTAATGAAGATGTACAAAACTCTAAACCACATCCAGAGATGTATTGGAAAGGTATATCAATGATGAGTTGTTTACCTGAAGAAACTCTTATTGTAGAGGATTCACCATATGGATTACTTGCAGCTGCTCGTTCAAAATCACACATTCTTAGAGTTAAAAATACAAAAGAAGTAACACTAACAAATTTAAATAATAAATTAACACAAATCAATATGGGAGAACAACAATCAACACCAGCATGGAGAGATGCAACATTAAATGTTTTAATCCCAATGGCAGGAGCAGGAAGTAGATTTGTAAACGCAGGGTATACATTTCCAAAACCATTAATTGATGTTAAAGGAAAACCAATGATTCAGTTAGTGATTGAAAACTTAAACATTAAAGCAAATTATGTTTATGTTGTACAAAAAGAACATAGGAAAAAATATAATTTAGATACTCTATTGAATTTAATTACACCAGGATGTAAGATAGTAGAAACTGAGGGTGTAACAGAAGGAGCTGCTTGTACGGCACTTCTTGCTAAAGAGTTTATTGATTCGGATAATCCATTGTTCTTTGCTAATTCTGACCAATTTTGTGAATGGGATTCAAATGAATTTATGTATAAGATGAACGAAACTGATGCTGATGGTGGTATTGTATCATTTAGAGCAACACATCCTAAGTGGAGTTTTGCTAAGATTGATGAACAAGGATTGGTAACTGAAGTTGCTGAAAAGAACCCTATATCAGATATCGCAACAGTTGGTTATTACTATTGGAAACATGGTTCTGATTTTGTAAAGTATTCAGAACAAATGATAGAAAAGAATGTTAGAGTAAATGGTGAATTTTATGTTTGTCCTGTTTACAATGAAGCTATACTCGATGGAAAGGAAATTCGTACTTTTGATATTCCTAAAATGTGGGGATTGGGTACTCCTGAAGATTTAAAAGATTATTTAGAAAATTACAAAGGATGAAAATAGCTATCGGAATAAATGGTAGTGGAAAGTATTTAGAATATACATCTCATTTATATGCAGAGTATAATACTTTATACGATGATATCCAATTTGATTTCTATTTAGCAACATGGGAAGATGAAGTGGATTATAGTAAATATGAATGGATAACTGATTATGTAAGACTTAAAGAAGAAGATAGTATTCATTATGATATTCCCAATACACCATATGAAGGACACCAACCACACTATATGTTCACTTCATATAATCTAAATAAATTAATAAAAAAAAACAATATAAAATACGATGCGGTTTTACAAACACGTTCTGATATAATTTTATATCGTCCAACTTTGGATAAATTCGTTTCTAAATTAAGAGATGGTTGTGTTACTGAACGATTGATGTGGAATAGTACAGGTATTGATACCTTTTACCAAAAATTTCCTGGTCAAGAAAATAGAGCCTTTTTATGGATGAATGATGAATTTTTATTTGGACACCCATCTTCATTAGAAACATTTTCTACTGCATGGGATTCTTTCTTTATAGATAGTTCATCATATTTTTTTAAAAATCGTGATAACTATATGATGGGTGGACATGTTTGGACAATAGAATTCTTAATAAAAAATGGGATATCCACTTCTGGAATAAATGCACATCCCAAAATATTGATACGAGAACCTTTCAGATTTGAAACAGATGATTCATCAGGAGGATGGCCTTTAAAACACCCATCACCTATACAACTTGAAAAATTACTAAAAGAAAAAGGAGCACTTTGGATTATTAATAATGATGATGAATCTAGAAAAATATTTGAAACTACATATAAAGGATGTACTGATTCTAAAATAATAAGAGGAATTTCAAAAGTATCAGATGCATCGAGAAATACTGAAGAGAAAAAAAGAAGAAATATTTACAAGAAATAATTTGGTAATTTAAAATAAATTTCGTATATTTGTATGAACATGGAAAGAAAAAGATTAATTTCACATAGAGGTAATATTAATGGAAAAAATGAATTATTAGAAAATAATCCTGATTATATTGAAGCAGCACTATCTAAAGGATATGATGTAGAGATTGATTTATGGATTGATAATGATGGATTTTATTTAGGACATGATGAACCAACATATCCTATTACATTAGATTGGTTAGTAGAAAGAAGTTTAAAATTATGGGTACATTGTAAGGATTTAAAAACAATAGAAGAATTAAAAAGATTAGAATATGAAAATGGAATTAATTCAATCCATTATTTTTTCCATAATACAGATGATACAACTATAACATCACAAGGTAAATTATGGGTATATCCAGGCAAACAACCAATTAAAAATAGTATAGCTGTAATGCCTGAAATTCATAATGAAGATGTAAGTAAGTGTTTAGGTGTTTGTTCAGATAATATAATAAATTATAAACATGAGTAAAATAGGATTTACCGCAGGTAACTTTGATTTATTACATCCTGGTTACATTTATACTTTTGAAGAAGCAAAAAAACATTGTGATACATTTTTTGTATTTCTACATGCTGACCCATCTGAATATAGAAACAATAAATATAAACCAGTAGTTCCTTTATATGAAAGGTATAAAACTCTAATGGCTATTAAATACATTGATGCAGTTTATACTTATAAAACAGAGGAAGAATTATTAGAGTTAATTAAGTATTGGAAACCTGATGTAAGAATATTGGGTGAAGATTATATTGGGAAATCATTTACAGGAGATGAATTACCTATTGAAGTTATTTACACTACTCGTTCACATGAATGGTCAACAACCAAAATTAAAAATCTAATCACAAAACAAACAATTAAACAGAATCCTGATATATTAAAAGATGAATAAACCAGAACAATCAATTCCATTATTTAAAGTTTACATGAACCCATCAGCAAAAGATGCTGCTTGTGAAGTATTAGATAGTGGTTATATAGGGCAAGGGCCTAAAGTAGATGAATTTGAAAAACAAATTGGAGATTACTTTGGTAATAAAAGAATAGTAACTACAAATGCTGGAACATCAGCATTACACTTAGCATTACATCTTTTAAAGAAACCTAAAGAAGATTGGATGGAAGATGTATGGGAAGGTGTTGCATTTGTATCTCACAATTGGCCTGGTATTCAAGAAGGTGATGAAGTTTTAGCAACTGCTTTAACTTGTACTGCATCCAATTGGCCTATTGTAGCAAATGGATTAAAGATTAAGTGGGTAGATATAGACCCAACAACTCTTAATATGGATTTGGAAGATTTAAAGAGAAAGATGACTCCAAAAACAAAAGCTATAATGGGAGTACATTGGGGTGGTTATCCATTGGATTTAGATAAGATTAGAGATATTAGAGTAGATTTCAGAAAAGAACATGGATGGGCTCCTGCTTTGATAGAAGATGGTGCACATTCAATTGGTACAAAGTATAAAGGTAAGTTCTTGGGTAATCATGGAAATTTTGTAATGAACTCACTACAAGCAATTAAACACATCACCGCAGTAGATGGTGGTATATTATATTGTCCACATGATGAGTTATATGAAAGAGCTAAATTACTAAGATGGTATGGTATTGATAGAAACCCAAAAGGAAGAACTGATTTCAGATGTGAAGCCGATATAGAAGAATGGGGATTCAAGTTCCACATGAATGATTTGTGTGCAGCAATCGGTATGGAGAACTTTAAATCAGTAGATGTGGTTATAGCTAAACATAAAGAAAATGCATCTTATTATGATGAAAATCTAAAAGATGCAAATGGAGTTACGTTACTAAAAAGAGAAGAAGGGTTTGAATCGGCATTTTGGATTTACACAATGTTGGTAGATGATAGACCTTCGTTCTACAAATATATGCAAGAGTGTAACATTACAGTATCTCAAGTACACGAGAGAAATGATAAACATAGTTGTATGGCTGAGTTTAAATCAGAACTACCTAACTTAGATAAAACAATTGGTAACATAGTATCAATCCCAGTTGGTTGGTGGGTTACTAATGAAGAAAGAGAATATATTGTAGATTGTATTAAAAAATGGAAATAGCACTACATCCTTTAGAAACGAAACACTTAAGTTGGTTATTAGAAATAAGAAACCACGAAACAACTCGTTTCCAATTAGGTAATGATTCTATATTTACATTAGAAGAAGCTGAAAAGTGGTTTGA
>Ga0257110_1000508_pt1 | contig 18911 bp, 14 predicted proteins | sample LP_taG_7_FD_190184 | JGI IMG/M metagenome (GOLD analysis project Ga0257110, IMG submission 190184) | Marine microbial communities from Northeast Subartic Pacific Ocean, Canada - LP_J_2015_P26_10m | ecosystem: Environmental > Aquatic > Marine > Oceanic | place: Canada: Northeast Subartic Pacific...
CTTATCGATTGGCTCAAGAGGGCGACGATATTGTTTGGCACGAAGCTATGCCTCACTTAGCGCGACCGGCGGACCAGGGCGCTATTATCAAGCGGCGCTCCGAGGTGATGACCTGGTCCCCCCGGCGTTTTCAACCCCGTCAATTGATGCAGCCTAGGGCGTTGATGGACCTTACTGATGAGCAGGTGACGTATCCCACCTATAGTTCAGGTAGAGCAACCATTGACCTTTTGGTTTATCACGAATCAGGTATGAACACGCCGACTGCCATCGCCGACTTTGTCATTGAGCTGACAAATCAGGCAATGACAGACAGTCAAATAGATCTAACGATTAATATTGTGGGAGTACGGCCTGTGGAGATTCCCGCGTCAGTCTCTCAGGGTGCTGCTCTGGACAACATGTTTGATGCGGAGGCACCCTTTACAGACATACATGATGATCGCACTTTTTATGGCGCAGACCTTGTGGTGTTGCTACGAGAAAATGTGCCAGAGGACGAGGAATCTTGCGGTGTGGCTTACAACAGTGTTGTCGAGGGCGCGCCATTTCGATTCGCGTATATGGCAGTAGTGCATTGGCTCCCCGCGGAGAATGCAATCGGCAATAGCTATTGCACCGATACCACCACTGCCCATGAAATAGGACACATCCTCGGTTCCATGCACGAGCGGCGGATCGCGGAACAAGGTGATTCGGGTGCCTATCCATTTAGTTTCGGTCATTATCGCCAAGGTGTTTTCCATACCATTATGAGTTACGGCAATGAACCGGAAATCGCTGTGTTTTCGAATCCCAATATCAATGACTGCGCAGGCCAGGCTTGCGGATTAGCGGAAGACGATCCCGAGTCTGCTGACAATGCGCGTGGATTTAATCAAACGCGATTCATGCTGGCTGGCTATGAAAGCGAGCATATTGCGGGCGAGCTGATCACTGACTTTACCGTTGATGAAGCATGCGCACTAGAGAGTGGTGGGAGCGGACGCCGAAAGGGGCATGGGATTGCCAATGATTCGCCTTACCCAATTGATATAAGGGCATTCTCGGTGCTGACCAATAGCAGTAGTGTGTTCACCGATACCTTTGAGCCAGGAGAGAATCAGCTGTCTTCTGGCGTTGCGGTGAAACCTGCGTGCCAAGAGGCGGATAGCGCCTCCCTGTATGGCAGTGACTATCGAGAGTCATGGGTGACTTATCAAGACTCTACGTCGGGCAAGCTGGTTGAGTCGGTCCACCTGCGTTGGGACGATAATTTTGAAGGAAACTATGCTCAAGTCCGTATTGCTGGGGCTAGCAACGGATCAGTGACGGGGCAGACTGCGCGACAAGTGAAACCCGATGAGTCCTTGTCGGTGGTGTTCACACCAGCGGCGGGATTCCGTCTTGCAGAGGTGACAGGTTCGTGTCAGGGCAGCTTGCAGGGTGATCAGTTCAACTTGCTGCCCACGGCTGTCGATTGCCTCATCGAGCCGACGTTTTCGCCCGTACTGAGTACTGGCAAGACATTCCGCGTTCTGCTTGAGGAGCCCGTTATTAACAGCGTTTACTCGGGGATTGGCAACCTCCGCGGTTGGGCTGTAGCGTCGGACGGGATTGAAAAGATTGAGATTTGGATTGATGGCGCCTACGCCTTTGATGCCCCATATGGTGGTGCTAGAGTTGATGTAGGAAATGCCTTTCCTGAGATTGTGGGCGCCAGCGACTCGGGATTCGCTCTTGCATGGAATTACAACAATATGAGTATCGGTGCTCATACCATCACTGCGCGGGCCTATGATGAGAACGGTCAATCTGTGGATAGCACATCAGAGTTTACGGTGGCTCGATTTGAAAAACCATTCCTGCAGGCCGATGATCAAGTGTCGCTTGCTGACGCACAGTGCTCCCTATCGGGTAGTCAAATATCACTGCAAGACGCCCTGCTCGATGGCAAGATTTATGACATTTTATTAGATTGGCGAACAGCCACTCAGGGTTTTGAAATCATTGAAGTCCGCTAGCCCGTGCGGATGTCGGCTAACGCACGGGTCAGCCGCTATGATGTCAGTTGAGGGGTAGTGGGTTCGACCTGTTTTCAGCTTTTAAAAAGTAGCGCGAGCCTATCGCAAGGAGACCTGATTGAAACTCTATACTGTACCGCTTGCTCCTAATCCAACGCGCGTCACGCTGTATCTTGCTGAGCGTCGGGCACAGGGTGCCGATATCCCCGTTGATCCCGTGGTGGTGAACACCCTAAAGGGGCGTCATCGAGAGCCTGAGCACTTAGCGCGCAATTCGTTTGGGACTTTACCGGTATTAGAACTCGATTCAGGTGCGTATGTGACGGAATCGCTGTCGATTATCGACTACTTCGAAGCGGCGTTTCCCGCAGCCTGCTTGTTACCTTCTGATCCGGAGCCCTTAGCGTACGCCCGCAATATTGAACGCACGCTAGAAATGCGCGTCGCCCATGATCTGGCCGCGTGGGTGCATGCGACAAAATCTCCGCTGGGCTACGAGGCTAATGCTGAGCATGCGGCAGAGTTGGTTGCACGCATGCAGCCCGGGTTCGATTATGCGGAGACGTTACTGGGTGATGGGCGGGCTTTTTTGACGGGTAGTGACCCCAGTATTGCCGACTGCACGCTGGCCGCATTTTTCCAGTTTATGCGCTACACCGGGTTAGATTTGATCGCTGAGCGTGAGCAACTGTGTCGTTGGGACACTGGGTATCGAGCCCGCCCCGAACTTGAAGACTGCTTTCTGATGTAGGCGGCACTGCTCAGATCATGACGCTGTATGCTGCTCTTTAGTCCACAACAGGACGTCACTCTGGCCTTTAGCGCGACTCAGCGTGTCGCGGAGCCGAGCTCGATTGCGCTCATAGTCAGCGCGTGTTCGCTCCCGAACCGGACCAAAGCCTCGCAGACCCTCGGGAAGCTGAGCAAACTCGCAGGCGTCCCCATAATTATCAGCACGTAATTGCGCAAGTATGAGCTCAATATCGGCCCGGTAGCGATTGAGGTCCTGCCGAGCCGAACGCCGCTCTTCGGTCCAAGCAAATGGGTCGAGCCAGGTATTTCTGATCGAGCGCAGCCGACTCAGCAGCCGAAATAGACCCAGCATCCAAGCGCCGTAAACCTGTTTTTGAATGCGACCCGTCTCGGCATCTCGTCGACTCAGTAAGGGCGGTGCTAAATGAAATGCTAGCCGATAGCCGGGTTCAAATTGGCTGTCGAGCTGCGCCCGATACTCTGGTGCGGTATACAAGCGTGCCACCTCATATTCATCCTTAATGGCTGTCAGCCGGTAGAGTTGTTCCGCTACCGCGCGCGTAATCGAGTTAGCTTCCTCCGCTTGGAGATCGACCGCCCTCACCCTCTCAACCTCTTGCCGGTAGTGTTCGGCAAGTCCTGTAGATTGATACCGCGCCAAGCGCTGCATTCGGTCATCAATCAGCGCCTCGATGGTTGGGGTAATCAGTTGCTCCGATGCTGACGCGGGCAACATAGCCACAACGCGATCTGGCCAGACCGCGTAACGCCGTCCCATTAGCAGTGCCTTTTGGTTCCCAGAGATCGATTTTCCATTGAGCTCAATGGCCGCGTTGAGTGCCGCGTCACTTACTGGCACCTGCCCTTGCTGAAAAGCGACCCCTAGCAAGAACAGGTTCACATACAGAGAGTCGCCCAACAGGAACTCCGCGATCTGAGTGGCATTGACGAACAGCACATTTTCGGCCCCTGCTTGTTCTTCAATGTGAGTACGCATCGCCGCAGTGGGTAATTTAGCATCGGGATCGTGGATGAATGCTGCGGTGGGCAATGCGGCATCATTGACGATCGCCTGCGTTCGGCCAATCGCCGTTTTGCCCATCGTATCGTAGCCAGTGCTGACGACTAAATCGCAGCCGAGCAGTAAGTCGGCTTCACCCGCAGGGACCCTGACCGCTTTAATATCGTCCTGCTGCTGTGCGATCCGAACATGACTCACGACGGCGCCAAATTTCTGTGCTAAGCCAGTCTGATTGAGGGTGGCACACCCTTTCCCCTCGATATGGGCCGCCATCGCAATGAGTGCTGTGACGGTCAGTACGCCAGTCCCACCAACGCCAGCAACAACGGTATTCCAGGGCCGAGTGAGATCGGGTAGCTGAACAGCGGGGAGCGGCTCAAACAGTATTTCCGCGTCATCTTGTGGGGCTTGTTGTTTGGGTACCGCGTTAAGCACTGAGACAAAGCTGGGGCAGAACCCACTCACACAGCTGTAGTCTAGGTTGCAGCTGTGTTGGTCAATTTGGCGCTTTCGGCCCAGTGGTGTTGCCTTGGGTAATACTGATAGGCAGTTAGATTTCGCGCTACAGTCTCCGCAACCCTCGCAAATTTCTTCATGGATAACGATACGGCGCAGATGATGACTCACCGCCGACGACTTCTTTCGTTTGCGGCGTTTCTCTGCGGCGCAAGCCTGCTGATAAATGAGAACCGAGCAACCTGAATAGTCTCGTAATGTGCGTTGTAACGCATCGAGTTCGTCTCGATGATGGAGTGTGACGCCTCGGACGGCTGAAAACTGTCCTCGGTACTGATCGGGTTGATCCGAAACCAGCGCAATGCGTTTGACGCCCTCTCCATTAAGCTGCTGAATTAACTGGCGGATGGACAGAGCACCATCAATGGGTTGGCCTCCAGTCATTGCGACTGCCTCGTTAAAGAGAATTTTATAGGTGATATTGACCTGTGCTGCGACCGCAGCGCGGATTGCCATCACGCCTGAATGAAAATAGGTGCCATCTCCTAAGTTCTGAAAGACGTGTTGCGTGTCAGTAAACGGCGCTTGCCCGAGCCACGTGGCTCCTTCGCCACCCATTTGCGTAAACGTTTGTGTGGGTCGGTCATCCATCCAGGTCGCCATGTAATGACACCCGATGCCTCCCATTGCATGACTCCCTTCGGGCACTCTGGTAGAGGTGTTGTGTGGGCAGCCAGAGCAAAAATGCGGTGCCCGTTGGGTCTGAGTATGAACATGATTAAGCGATCGTTCTTTTTGTTGAATCCAATTTATCCGAGACGTCAGCGCCTCGCTGGAAAAGAAGCGTTGTAGCCTGCTCGCAATGGCCAGCGCAACGATGGCAGGCGTCAGTTCGCCCGTATTGGGGAGCAGATCTGCACCTCGCTCATCGAACTCCCCCACGACAATTGGTCGTGCCGCAACAGGGTAATTGTAAAGCTGAGAGGTGAGTTGGTCCTCAATGACGGAGCGTTTTTCTTCAACAACGAGGATCTCTTCCAGTCCGTCTGCGAACTGATGGGTACTCTGTGGCTCTAAAGGCCAAGGCATACCCACCTTAAAGACGCGAATGCCAATATGAGCGGCGAGCTGATTATCGATCCCCATATCATCCAGCGCTTGCATCACATCCAGATACGCCTTGCCCGAAGTGATGATGCCTAGACGTGGGTGGGCGCTGTCCAGCATCACTTTGTTTAGTTGGTTAGCGTAGGCAAATTCTCGCGCTGCATAGATTTTGTACTTATTGAGCCGTTTTTCTTGCTCCATAGGGGGGTCGGGCCAACGAGCGTGAACACCGTCTGTTGGTAGGTTGAAAGTTTCCGGAATTTGAATACTGACCCGCCCCGGGTTGATGTCTGCGGAGATGGCTGAATCCATATTTTCGGTGATGGCTTTAAAGCCAACCCAGCAACCGCAGTAACGAGAGAGCTCCCATCCATAAATACCAAGGTCAAGCACTTCTTGTACGTTCGCCGGCGCGAGTATCGGTATGGATGCGCCGATAAACATGTGCTCCGATTGATGAGGCAGTGTGGAAGATTTGCAAGCGTGATCGTCACCTGCGACAGCCAGTACGCCGCCAAAGCGACTCGTTCCAAAGGCATTGGCATGCTTTAAAACATCCATACTGCGATCAACGCCTGGGCCTTTGCCGTACCATAGGCCAAACACGCCCTCGTAACGTGCCCCTGAGAATAGATTGGTTTGTTGGCTGCCCCAGACTGCGGTGGCAGCAAGGTCTTCGTTAATGCCCGGTTGGAAATGTATCTGATGATGCTTTAAATAGTGTTCAGCTTGCCACATGGCCTGATCAACGCCGCCGAGTGGACTCCCTCGATAACCGGATACGAAGCCAGCTGTGTTCAAGCCCCGGGCGGCATCACGCTGATGCTGCAACATGGGTAATCTCACTAATGCTTCGACGCCGGTCATATAGGCGCGAGACTGCTCAAGGGTATATTTGTCCTCAAGTGACACCTTCCGTAGTGGTTGCGATGCTGTTTGTTTCATGTCATTTGCTCGTGAACTACCCCGCGTTATTGTGCGGCATGCGAACAGAAAACATTATTCGATCTATGGCGTATTCCGCGAAAACATGAAATATTTAGCCCCTATTTTGCCGTTACTTTGGATTATTTATTTATGAATTTACAAAGCATTGACATCAATATTCTATCGGTGTTGCAGCATGACGCGGCTATTTCCACCAGTGATCTTGCGCAGCAGGTCCATTTATCTCAGTCGCCCTGTTGGCGGAGGGTGAACAAGTTGGAGGAAGCCGGATTCATCAATCGACGGGTCGCTGTCCTTGATCGTGCCAAGCTAGGACTAGAGGTGGTGGTCTTTGCGACCGTCAATTTGAATCAAATTGGTAAACAAAACTTGCTCGCATTTGAGCGCAGTGTGGAGTGTCTTCCTGAGGTGGTGGAGTGTTACACCATGGCGGGTATCTGGGATTACGTGTTGAAAATCGTCTGTCGCGATATTCGCCATTACGAGGACTTTGTCCGCAACACGCTGTCGGCGTCTGATGCGATTAGAGAGTTGCACTCTCATATTGCGGTGACAGAGATTAAGAATACGACAGAGCTGCCGCTGAATGCGCAGGTGGATACGGAAGATCAATCACGCGTCTGAGTAAGATCGGCACCTGTTCTTCACAAGGTATTCGCGACCTGGTATCCCTCATGGGTGGCTGCCATCAGAGAGCGTGGCGCGCGGCAGTCACCAATGGGAATCACTTCTAGGCCATTGGCACGCAGTGGCGTGAGCAAGTGTTGATTGGGAACTCGGCTACTGGCATGCACCACTGTGACGACATCACTGAGCGCACTGACCCTATCGTTATAAACATTTTTCATCATCAGTCGACCCTCCTCCAAGCCATCTAACGAGTGGGGTTCGACATGGCAGATCAGCTCTATGTCATGATCGAACAAGCGCTGAAGAATATTTTGGCGATTGATCAGCGAGACATCACTCGCAATACGTTCTCGTGATGTGACTAGGGTAATCTGATCAAAACGAGTCGCCATTTGCAGGGCAACCGCATAGGTCATTTCGGTGTGGTCGTGGTCTACCAATACCGCTCGGCCTGGCGATCGTCCGATGCCGTCAATCAGGCTTTGTCCCATTTCTCGGAGGCTGGGAATCAGTCCCATTTCAGCCCAATCATCCGTGAGCCAAACGGGTTGCGATGCTCGTGCGCCCGTTGCGAGTAACACCACATCGGGGTTGAGTGCCAAAACGTCCTCTACTTGCGCTTGTCGGTTCTGTGTAAAGTGTACGCCCGCCTGGCGGGCCATAAGGTATTGGTAGTCATAGACACTGGAAAGATTTTCTCCCCCGGGTAGTTGTGCATGAAGGCGGGTTTTACCCCCTACTTGATCAACATTGCCGACCACTGAGACCCGATGGCCTCGTTGCGCTGCTGTATGCGCGGCTTCCATTGCCGACACCCCCGACCCCACTACCACCACATGTCGTTGGTGTGTGATCGACGATGGCCGCTCGTGATGTTCGTCAGGGTCGCCCACTCGAGGGTTGTTGTCACAGGCCAAGGCGCCGGCCTCGATGATATTTCGCCAGCAGCTATTGCACGAGACGCAGTAGCGGATGCGGTTGGCGTTGCCTGAGGCCGCTTTATTCGCGAAGGCTGCATCCGTAATCAGCGGCCGTCCGAGAAAGACCACGTCTGCTGTGCCATCGTTGAGCGCCATTTCACATTCGTTAGGATCAGTGAGATAGCCAATAGCACCGGTGTGGATTGTAGGGTGCTCGGCACGAAGCCGTTGAATATCCCCTAGGTAGGGGTGACGAGCCCCAGTTGCATCGGGTAAGTGCTGGTAAAGCGATCGTGCGTGCGCCCCCCAAACCCAGGTCCACAAGTCAAAGTGATCTGAGTGTTCTGCCAGCACGCCATTAATGGCTGAGGCCATCGTCAGATCGATGCCGCCAGCGACACCATCTTCACCAGGTAATTTCAGCGCGATCACAAAGGCTCGACCACAGGTACCGCGTATTGCTGAGATCAGCTCAGTAAGAAAGCGAGTACGATTGCGCAGATCACCGCCATAGTCGTCGGTTCGCCTATTCGACCAAGGCGACAAAAACTGATGAAATAAATGACCATGCCCAGCCGAAATTTCGACGCCGGTGAAGCCGGCGCGCTGGAGTCGACGAGCCCCATCCGCCCATTCGTCAATGAGCTGGCGGATCTCACTAGTCGATAGCACTCGCGGCACTGTCCAGCTGAGATCATCAGGCAGCGCTGAGGCGCCAATTGCGTTGTCATTACGGCCGGTTGATCGGTGTCCGCGGCCTGAATCTTGAAGCTGCCCCCAAATATGGGCCCCTTCATTAGCCACCACCTCAACGACGCGTTGTAGATCATCGAACCCCTTGTCGTCCCAGCATCGCAGTCGCGACCCTTCGCGCTGAGTATGGGTGACCGCAATCGGTTCTGTCACAATTGCTGCTACGCCACCTGCTGCTCTAGCGCGATAATAATTAAGCAGTCGCTCAGTCGGCCGGCTGTCGGAGACATATTGGGTGACGATAGCCGCGTGGATCAATCGGTTGCGCAGCGTAACGCCCCCCAGATCAAGTGGACTGAAGAGCGCAGGGAAATGTTCGTTAAGCAGTGTCACGACAACGAGATGGCTCACAACAGGATTGGACCAGTCGACACCATTGTGCCTGCGGCCGTCAACTATGATCTGTGAGTATCGCAATGATTGCTGGGGACCAATCGTTAGGTTTTTAAAAGCGAGTGCCCACAAGAGGGGATTGTGTATGCTGTTGAAACATCATCATAGAGAAACCGTCTTATGACCACCATCGTCGTTTTGTTTAATTTATTGCCCGACACAGACCCGCTGGCTTACGAAAATTGGGCAAAAACCGTAGACATCCCCAATGTGCGCCGCTTGCCTGGTTGCAGCGATTTTCGGGTACTCAAAGTGAGTGGTTTATTAGGCTCAGATGAAGCGCCACCCTATGCGTACTCAGAGATCATTGAGGTAGAGGACATGGCGCCGTTCGGTGAGGCAGTGGGGAGCGAGGCAATGCAAGCGGTGGCGGCACAGTTTCAAACGTTTGCGAAGGACCCCGTGTTCATGGTCTCGGAATCGCTCGACTGAGGTTGATCAGTTTCATCTCCTAGCCCGGCCTGACCCTTGTAACTGGCCCCCGATAACAGACCGTTGTGACTGATCCCAATAACGTGCACCAATGTTGGCTCCGATAGAGAAAGTCACCCTGCAGAGGAGGATGCCCCAGCGCTCCGCAGGTGTTACCAGACGAGCCGCCAAACAGGGGGGTTAGGTTAAACGGTTAGGTCGGGTTGCCCTACCTCAACCATGCGGACACCAACGTTATTGCCGAGATATAAATCGGCTAATGCGTCTGGCAACGTCTCGATGCCGCGTGAAATATCTTCCACTGGATTCAGCGCGCCTTCGCGCACCCAGGTTGCCAGTTGGTGAAGGCACTGCGGGTAAATGTCTTCGTAATCAAAGACGAAGAACCCTTCCATTTTCGCATCTTGGCGGCCGAGGTTTTGCAGGTTGATAAAGTGGTGTTTGTCTTCCGCTTCAGTCAAATACTCAGAGATCGAACCGCAGATCACGATGCGCGCTCGCCGTCTGAGCCGCGCCAGTACGTTGTCTAGTAGGGCGCCCCCAACGTTATCAAAGTAGAGGTCGATACCCTCTGGAAACAGCGTATTTAAAGCGAGGTTAACATCTTCATTTTTGTAGTCGATTACGTGATCGTAGGCCATATCGTGCCGAAGTCTGGCACATTTTTCTGGCCCGCCAGCGATCCCGACCACTTCGTTAGCGCCCAGCGCTTTGGCAATTTCTGCGACGTGACTGCCCACCCCACCGGCCGCACCCGAGACGAGAATGCGATCGGTGGCAGCAACCCCTCCGATATCGCGAACCCCAACCAGCGCGGTAATACCCGATAACGAGACGGCACCGATACCATGGGAGATCGGCAAGTCGGTGGGCAGTAAGAAAGGCGCGGGACGATCTGAGCCATCAATGAGCGCATATTCTTGCCACCCGAGACGAGCTTGCACAATTGCCCCCATGGGCAGTGAATCAAGGTTGCTCTCAATGATTTGCGCGACGCCACGACCCGGCATCACGGTGCCCAGTGCGAGGGGCGATTCAAACTCGGTCTCGTTGCGCATGTAACGCAACATCACAGGTGCGACCCCGAGATAAAGGGTTTTTGCGACGGCTTTACCGGGTTGGAGTGCTGGGATCGGCGCATCGGTGAGCGAAAAGTGTGATCGGTCAGGGATGCCGTCGGGCCTTGCGGCTAGGCGCCATTGTTTTTGCATCATATTTTATTGGTATCCATTAATGATTGACTGGCCCAATAGATCTATACACGCTCAGAAAGCGTTGCTCGATGACCAACTGCGTGATTAGTGCGCGTATATCGCTCAGTTTAAGCCTGATGGCGCGGGCCAAGTCACATCGGGTGTTGATTGGTCAATATCAGCGGCGATTTTCCACTGGCCGTCTTGTCTTTTATAGACCAGTAGCGAGCGCCCCGCTTCCTTATACAGCGCGCCGGTCGTCTTATCGGTCGCTTTAAGCCAGTACTTACTGATGATGTAAGCGATATCACCATGCGTCTCACGTAATTCATAGTCGAGTTCGAAAGTGGCCTCTGCCTTTCCAATACGCTGCGCAAAATAGTCTCGGATCGTATCAATACCAAAGAGCGCAGGCTGTCCGTGGAGTGCCACGATGGCGTCTTCGACATAGAGTGTCATGAGGCCGTCCAAATCTGCTTGCTCATAATAGTGCGCCCACTTGCCCCCTTCTGCGGCGATTTCGGTTTCGAAGTCACTCAATGCCATTGGTGATGACAGTAGGGCGGCGAGCAAGGCTACAACCCCTAGCCTGAGCCGCAAAAATAAAACGCGTGATGCAGTGCCGCGGTGACCAATCATTTGAACACCCCCAGCGCGGCGGCGATTAATGCAAACGCATAAATCGCTAAGACGGCGATGTAGACCGGTGACAGAGCACGTTGATAAGCCGCATTCAGCTCGGCGTCATCAGGGGTTGCTCCCAATGCCAAAAAAATATCCACGGCGGGCTTGAAAAACAGATCAAGCGCAACTCCGGCGCAAAAAATGGCGCCGACAGCGAGTATCTTCAACGCCAGCCAATCAGGCGTCGTGGTGCTGGTCAGCAAGTAAATACCGACTGCGCTGACGCCGAGTGCCAGGATTAAGTTGAGACCCCAGTTAATTTTTGCTGACTGCGCTTGGACTGTAGGGTCGGGTGAGAGGAACCCGCGCCATAAAATCACCAGCCAGATGGCGGCAAACGCCCACATGCCGCCCAGTACACTATCAGACAGATTGAGCCAGCCACTGGCATTCGCCAGTTGACATCCTGAGGGCATAATTAAGGTCAGGGCAGATCTTGGGAGTCTGTCTAACACCATGCCGAGTTGTAATACGGTCTGACGTGTCTCAATGCTCAAGGCGGTTCTTTCAGACCATCGAGCAGCGATAAAAACACCTACGTCTGTGCCCACCCAAAAGACGAGCAACAGAATATGAAGATATAGCCACAAAGATGTCATGCATTACGCCTCGTTATTGTTCTGTAATGTTCGCGCCAGATTCCAACACGTCTTTGATCAGTTGTATTCGCGCTTGTGCCCATTCGTTATCCTGTGATTCGCTCGGCTCGAATGTTTGCAGAGCGTCATTGGAGAGCGTGCCCGACTCAATGAGTAGCGATTCCAGCGCTTTGACCCGTTCGTTGAGCACCGAATGCTCTGTCATCAAACGAACGATAATTGCCAGAAGACGATCCACTTCAGGGTCTTTGAAAAAGGCGGGTCGCCCCGCTTTGACGGTTTTCTTGTCATGACTCATACCGACAGGCTCTTTTGCGCGCCAAAGGCATACCAGGTGATCGTATCTGATAGGCGCCCAGTGTCGCCGTCAAAGGAGGCGTCTGCGATGGCCGTTTCCGCGAACTCAGTCTCACTCACGTAGGTGAAACGCGGCATCGTCGCCTGAAAAAAATCGTCAGCCTTAAATCCAGCATCAGTGCATACGCGTTGGTAGCTCAAATCGCGGAACTCTTTATAAAAAGGCTCATTGTTATAAAAACCATCCCAGTCCAGATAAAACGCGTCATAGGCGCCGATCGCATCGTTCGGAGGTAGCTCCATATTGATGAGGATTCCACCTGGCTTGAGCACCCGGTGTGCCTCAGCAAAAAACGCCTTGATCATGGAAGTGGGTAATTCATGAAGAAACATAGAGGAAAAGACCACATCAACGCTCTTGTTTTCATAAGGGAGCGCATCGCAACCGGCTTGCCGAAAGTGAATGGAGACATCCAGAGCCTCTGCTCGCGCATGTCCGTACTCCAGGCACGACGTGGCGACATCCAGACCATGCACTTCAGCATGGGGAAAAGCGTGTTTCCACGGTAGTGTGTTGTGCCCGATGGTGCAGCCGACATCGACGATGAGATCTGGGTTGAGATTCGGCCATTTGAGACGAGTAAAGTTCGCCATCGAATGACCAATGTCATCTAGGTTTTGACCCATCACGCCAAAGGAAAACACGTCCAAGCCGTTGTCATAAATGATGCCTGCGGCAGCGTCCTGATCTTCTCCGCCTTGATAGTTGCCTGGCATCAGATGGACGTCCATCTCTCTTGCATAGGCCGGCAGTGAGATCGTTGAATCGAGGGTTAAGGAGCCACCCGTTTTTGCTGGCGACTCGCTCTGGTGCTTATTGAGCGATTCAGGGTCGTTCTCGATGGCTCGTAAGACAGATTGCCAGACTAATTCTTGCGTGGCACAGCGCAGACTGGAATACCATTTGAAGAGACCCCGTTTCTTAAGAAACTGATGTACCGCCTCGCCCGAATCATGGTCCTGGTTGGCGGCTGTCCGCGCCGCTTCGTAGTCAGCATGCATCTGGCCTGCAAGATCGGTGAGTACCCAAGCTCGCATTGATGAGGTGAAGCGTTCTCGGGCGCGCTGATCTAAATTCTTTTTGAGTGAGAGCGAATGCTGTAAACCGGCCATAGTGTGCCCCTGCGACATGAATGCTGTTATTTGTACTATGCATCGATCTAGCGTTGGCGCGTCTTTTTTACCAACTGAGTAGCCTTGCTAAGGCAATGGCGATAATGCTATACCAATAGAACAATAGCATGGTGTTCCATTCAGGCACCTTAAAATCGATGCGTCTCAGGGGAGTCCACAGATGAAAATGAGTGTGAAACACACCTACCTACCCGTAATACTGTCAGCGGCTGTCGCGGCAACCTTACCCACCACGGCGTTTGCGCAGCTCGAAGAAGTCTTGGTCACGGCCGAGAGACGCGAGGCCTCAGTGCAGGACGTGCCGATTGCGGTTAGTGCCTATAACGAAGATATGATCGACAAGCTGCAAATTGATGACACGCTCGATTTGATTAACGTCGTTCCCAATATGTTTGGCGGCAACAACACCGGTTTGGGTACTGCCAATATGTACTACCTGCGAGCGCAGGGTAATGACGAATCTATTTCGACTTTTGACCCACCCGTGGGCACTTATGTCGATGACGTCTATATCACACGCCAGAACGTCAACAATGTGGCCTTGTTCGATGTAGAGCGTATTGAGGTATTGCGAGGTCCGCAGGGCACGCTGTACGGCCGCAACACCACGGGTGGCGCAATCAGCGTGGTGATGAAAAAGCCTTCCGATACGATGCAAGGTTACGTTGAGGCAGGTGTGGGCAATTGGGGCAAGACCTTGTTGCGCGGCAGTATTGATTTGCCGCTGAGTGAAAATGTCTTGACTAAATTCTCCGCCTATTACGTGGATACCGACGGTTACCTTGAAAATCGTACCGATGGCAAAGACTATAACGAGGCAGATCTCACAGGGATTCGCGCGGCATTGCGTTGGCTGATCTCGGATTCGATGACCTGGGATATTGCAGTGGATGGTGGAAAGTCAGAGGTAGCCAATATCCATGGTTTCCTGGATGGTGACGACCGCTACTCGCTGTCCGTTCTGGGTGACGGGCTGCCAATGGGCGGTGGCATGTCTGACTACGGCAACGAGGTCGACACCCTCAACATCACCTCCAATCTGGCGTGGGATGCCATGGGCGGTACGGCTAACCTGATTTTGGGCGCGCGCTCTATCGAGCAAGACTTTCTGCTGAATTTCCCTTTCTCGCTCGATTTCTTCCCGGACTTTTTCATCATCGATAACCAGGGCGAGCACGATATGTACTCGGCTGAGTTGAAATGGTCTGGCGATATTATGGACGGGCGAGGGTTCTTACAGACTGGCGTTTACTACATGGACGAGGAGAACGAGGTAGATTTCGTGGATTATCTTGATCTCGGCGCTGTTGGGGTTCCTGTTCCGCCTTCTACCGCGTTCACTACGCTTGCCGATCGAGTACTGAGTAATACCACAGAGAGCTTCGCGGTCTACGCTCAAGCTGATATTCAAATCGGCGAGAACGGCACGCTGACATTAGGTGCGCGTTACACCGACGAAGAAAAGACAGTGGACTTTCAGGGTACGGTGACTTCTGCGGGAATGGTGGCTGCCGGGATTCCGCTCTCGCAGAGCGAGCAGGAAATCACGCCACGTGTTGCCTACGCGCACAAATTCTCTGACAGCATGATGATGTATGTATCGGCCACCAATGGCTTTAAGTCGGGCGGCTGGAATGCGCGGGGATCAAGTTCCGCAGCATTACAAGCTTTTGCGCCAGAGACTATTTGGTCTTATGAGTTGGGCATGCGCGCTGATTGGATGGACGGACGACTCAGGACCAACGTCACAGCGTTCTATTCTGACCTTGAGGACCTACAAACAACAGCCGCTACCCCCGATGGGCAGTTCTTAACAACTAATGCTGGTGGCTTAGAGGTGCCCGGGATTGAGGCGGAAATCACAGCGTTGCCCACCGATAACTGGCAGATCTTTGCTGCGCTCGGTTGGCAGAACGCCGAATATCAGCAATTACCGGGTGGGTGTGTCACACCTAATGCTTCTCTGGCAGCTTATGACGCGAACTGTAATATCGCCGAACCCAAGCGTAGCCCCCATCAAACTTACACCGTGGGGACGTCAGCCGATTTCACTGTTGGCGCTCTGACACTGACGCCAAATGTGATGGTGCGCTATTTAGGTGCCCAGTACCCTGCAACGCGCAACCAAGGCTATGATGGCTCAGTGACTTTAATCAATGCGGGGGTCAAGCTGTCAACCGCCGACTCACAGTGGGAACTCAATTTGGAATGCAAGAACTGTGGCGATAAGGTCTACACACAGTCTTTCTTGTTTACGAGCTACTACAACCTACCCATGACGTATCAGGCGACGTTGAAGTATCGCTTTGGCGGATAGTGGACGGTAAGCACCGCGACAGAGCGCGCGGAAGATCAAAAAAGCCCGGTCGCAAATTCCACCGGGCTTTTTTGTGAGTGGTGTTATACGCGCTGCGACTTTAAGTAAATGGTCAGTCTGATAGGGTGACAGGCGGCGCGACGGCGCTTCAGAAAGGGGTCCCTAGTGCATCTCCTCACCGCCACTGACGTTAATCGCCTCTCCGGTAATGAAGCTGGCGTCATCGGAGGCTAAAAAAGCACACATCGCAGCGGTGTCACCGGCCTGACCGATCCGCTGCATGGGGATGCGCGCCGCCATTTCTTCAAGATACGCCTCCTCGGTCATGCCTTTGAAGGCAGAAAAATACGCATTTTGCGCACCACCCAATGCCGTGGTGACATGGTTTGGACACACCGCATTCACGGTGACGCCTGCAGCGCCATAGTCGATTGCGGCGGTGCGGGTCAGGCCAATGACTCCGTGCTTTGCTGCGCAGTAAGGCGCCATGTGAGGAAACCCCGACTTGGCTGCTTGACTGGCGATATTGATGATGCGGCCGCCGCGGCCAGCCGCTTCCATATGTTTGGCCGCTGCTTGCGTGCAATAAAATACGCCGCTGAGCGTGACATCGATGACGAGGCTCCATTCTGCGGGGGCTACCTCGCGGCTGTGTTTCATGACGAATCCAATGCCGGCATTATTGACCAGCACGTCTAAACGGCCAAAGCGAGCGATGACCTTGTCAAATAAAGCGGCTACTGAGTCTGGCGAGCGGACGTCGCAGGGAAGGCATAGCACGTTTACCCCTTTTGATTTGAGCCCCGCTGCTACGGATTCCATATCGGTAGAGCTGGCGAGATGACGATCACTGCTGTCCCCAACATCGGTCACGACGACGTTATAGCCGTCGTTAGCAAAGCGCAGCAGGATCGCTTCACCTAATCCGCCATGTCGGCCAGAACCGGTGCAGACCACTACTTTTTGCGTATTTTCGTCCATGATGATTCCTTTGTTAAGGGCGCGGTGCGGGGTATTCATGACCGTTTGCGCCGATGTCCTCGCAATAGGCAGCTGCACCAGCGAGGCTTATGGGCCCTCGAAAGATGAGCGCTTTTGCGATTCGAGCGCACGGGGATGTGTTAAATACCAGCATCCCACAAAACCAAGGCCTGCTCCGCTAAAGCAGATCATGACCATCCAGGGCTGATATTCATAGGCGAGCGCACCCAGATAAGAAAATAAAGCCGCCATGCTCATGCCCACAGCGCTTGAAAGCCCCGCGGCACTGCCACTGTACTTTGGGATGGCGTTGACGGAGCCATAAAGCGTGGCCGGCGTGAGAATGCCCGAGAGCAGCATAGAACAGGCAACGGGGGCTAATATGCCGACCAGTGTGAGACCGCTGAATAACAGGAGCGCGGGTGCAGACAGAGACACTATTAGCATTGCCATCACCGCCGCTCTTTGCCAAGTGGGTGTCCCCATCTTGGCAGAATGACTGATTAAAAATGAGCCCACTACGTAGGTGAGCGATAGGACACCCCATACCCCCCCGAAAGTGGTCATCGACATACCAAATTGTTGATTGAATAGTGCGCCGCCGGTGGATAGCAGCGTAAAAAACATGCCTTGAATAAAACCAAAGGCACAAGCGTGTCCCCAAAAGACGCTCGACCCCAGGAGTGATCGATATCCCCGTAGCGTGACACGTTGTTCTTGCCGCACCTCAGCAGGCTCCTTGGGTATCGATTTGAGACACCAGAAGAGCAGCAACAGGCCTAGTGCGGCCATTAAGGCAAACACTGAAGCAATGCCGCCGTTTGTGGCCAGCAGACCGCCCAGTATTGGTGCAATGACTGGCGTAAAGCCCATCGCCGCGGTGAGCAATGCAAAGGCTTTGAGGGCCTCCTCTGGCGCCAAATGGTCTCTGATCATGCTGCGCGCGATGACTGTACCGGCACCTACCCCAGCCGCTTGTAAAAATCGCAGCGCAATCATTTGTTGGAGTGTGGTTGCCAGCATCAGGGCAGCACTTGAGACGACAAAGAGCGTGAACCCACTGAGTAAAACGGGCCGCTTGCCGAGGCGGTCAGCCAGCATGCCAACGAGGGGTTGGCTAATAGCTAAACCGATCACATAGATTGAGATAAGGTATTGGAGGTCGCTGATATTGCGATCAAAGGTGACGCTTAGCAGTGGTATGAGCGGCACCATGATGACCACCCCAAAGGGCGATAAACTGCTGATGGCCGCCAATAGCCAACGAGATATAGTGAGACCAGAATGAGTCACGTCATTGCTCGAGTAATCGGTTGATTTGAAATACTACAGTCGCGGTTATAACACGGGACTGCGTGCAAGGGAGGAGTGATGAGTCATAGTTATAGCGGTGTCATTCGATACACCAGCCAACAGCAGGGCCGTCTTGGTCAAGCGCGCGGTAGAGAGCAGTTTGTCATTACGCTCAACGATGACGGGTCTCGATCACTGCGTAGCCACGTCATTATTCAAGATCCGCCGATGGTAGAGCGCGATGTGGTACTCAGTGTTGATTCATCGTTTCATCCTCGCTCGGCTCAGGTTCGTATCCGGGTGGGAGACGAGCGTGAAGGCCAAGCCCTATTTATTTGTGATGAGCACCGTATTTTTGGCTCGGGTCGTACGATTGAGGGAGAGAATTTTCAGGACTGCTGGGAGGGTAACGCGGCAGCCACTTTTTTTGTGACGCACCCGATTCAGGCAGACGCGTGGCTCTTGGGAGGATTAGGGTTTGGGGCTGACCCTGGCCACCGCCAAATTAGCCACTTCCCTACCTGTTCACTGGATCATCGGGGTGCATCGGGCCCCCGGTTGGTGGTTCATGAGCCGCCGCTCGATATCTTTTTTCTGGGTGAGGAAGACATCACGATTGAAGCCGGACTATTTACTGCCCTGCATTTCTGTTACGGCGATCCCGCTATTGATCCCGAAGGCAGTAATCAGGCGGGAGGTCATCCTCGGTATCATGTATGGACCTCGTCCGACGGCAACTTTATTGTATTGAGAGCGCAGGTCGATGGGTACATGCAAACCCGATACGAGCTCGCGTCGCTCACGCAGGGTCCCTCGGGTACGGTGCCCGAGTGGGGTTAGAACGTGATCACGTGTAATCCGAGCGCCGTATTGACAAAAAGACCGATCCAAATCACCCAGACATAACGACGCACGACGCCCATGTGCGTGATCATCG
>Ga0257110_1000510_pt1 | contig 18793 bp, 23 predicted proteins | sample LP_taG_7_FD_190184 | JGI IMG/M metagenome (GOLD analysis project Ga0257110, IMG submission 190184) | Marine microbial communities from Northeast Subartic Pacific Ocean, Canada - LP_J_2015_P26_10m | ecosystem: Environmental > Aquatic > Marine > Oceanic | place: Canada: Northeast Subartic Pacific...
ATGCTCCAATTTTGTAAATAGGTCTTTTTCTCATTAAATTTCCTTAATTTTTTTGTTTAAATAATATCAGTAAATGAGATTAAGTCTCATTTATTAGTTTGTCAACAGTAAATGAGAATAATTCTCATTTATTTATTTAGATTGTTTCACTATAATTCTTGTATGGTAAAAAATTCAGAAAAAATTTTAGCAGACCACAATGTTTCGATTACCAATCCAAGGGTTTTTGTATTAGAGGTTCTACTTCAGAATAAAGGACCTATTACTCTCGATGAGCTTCAATCAACCCTTAAAAATAGGGTTGCAAAATCTACCCTTTATAGGGTATTAAATGACTTAAAAAAGATTAATATTTTAGATGAATTTACCTCACCAGAAAATCAGACGGTTGTTGAACTTTCTCTTAGTGAAAACGATCATCATCATCATGTATTTTGTACTAATTGTGGAGAGGTGGAAGATGTTACCTTAAGTGAAGTGTTTGAAAAGCAGCTGAGTGATGAAATTACTAATATTCAGAAGACATCAAAATATCAAATCAAGGAACACACACTTGAATTAATTGGTCTATGTTCGGATTGTGATTAATTTTTAGAGAAGAAACCCTATTAATGATGCTTGTATTAGGAATGATTCAATTACTTGGAAGGTGTGCATCTCAAATAAGTTATTCACTAAAGGTACGATAAATGAAGCTCCAGAGTCTGTTTGTGCGCCGATATACATTACCTCTGCACTCGTTTGTTCAATTACATTGCATCCTATACACATTTAAAAATCTCCTATAGATGATATTTTAGTCGATATGTAAGATGTAGTAAAGAATAATGAAATTATTAACTTTAGAGAATTTTCGACATGGAATAGGAAGTGTTGGAGACTTACCAATTCCTTTTGAAACAGTTTTAAATGTTTCAGCATTAGTCATCATCTTGACATTTGTTTTTTTAAAAGTTTCTTGGAAAGAATCGGTACTTGTAGCTGAGGAGACAGTACTTGAAAGTAATCCGTCTATTTTAGGAAAATTATTTGGACTGATTATTTTGTTATTAATTGTTTTGCCAGGTGTGGTGAGTGAGGAAGTAGCCAAAACTTCCATTTCTCCTTTAATATTGTGGGTTTTTTTATGGATTGGAGTACCAGTGCTTGGTCTTTTTTTTGGTGATGTGTACTCAAAATTCAATCCTTTAAATTTGCTAAATAATAACTCTCCAAAACCCTCTTCTGTCTATATGGCTTCAGTGCTATTTTTAGGATTGACTTGGTTTGAATTAGTTTGGAGAAAGCCTGGAAATCCTTTTCATATTGCCATAGCTTTCATAATTTTATTTTCTTCTGTCAATATTTTGATGTATAAATTTAAAAAATCTTCCTTTGAAGTTGATCCGTTATTGTTGCTACACCACTTGTACAGTAAATTAAGAATTCCTTACTCTAAGCCGGTCTTAAAAACAATGTTGAGCAATTTAGCGAATTTATCCAGGCTCCCTGGGATGGAGTATTTTATATTGTTGATGATTGGAACCGTTACTTATGATGGGCTTCGTGGAACAGTTGTGTGGTACGACAGGTTTGGTACTCAAATCTACGACACTGGTTTTGCGACAGTGGCTTTCATTAGTATTAATCTGCTAATTATTAGTTTCTATAGATTTGCCTGCTATTTTGCTTTAAAAGTTGGGAAATCTAAATATAGTCTCAATGAAACTTCACTTGCTTTTGGACACACTATGCTTCCAATAGCTTTTGCCTACCATGTGACACACTATATAAGCTTATTACTTTTTGAGTCACAAACATTTTTATATAGACTTAACGACCCAATAGGATTGGGTTGGAACTTATTTGGTATCGAAGATATAACAATTAGTTATTTTGTGTCACCAGTTGCTTTATGGATTATACAGGTAGTTGTTACTCTTTTAGGCCACATGTTAAGTGTTGTTTTGGCTCATGATTTATCTGTAAAGATGTTTGGGCATGAACAGAGTGATAAAACACAGTATATATTTTTATTTATTACAGTAGCTTTAACTCTTCAGGCTTTATTCGTTCTTAGTGTTCCCTAAATCTTTTTTACCTTCTAGGCTTTTTACCCGTTCTGCAATTGGTGGATGTGAATAATAATAAGAGCTATATAAATTATCCGGTGTTAGGTTAGAAGAGTTATCCTTACTCAACTTAAGAAGTCCTGAAATCATACTTTCAGCTTCTGTGTACTCAATTGAAAAATCATCAGCAGCAAATTCTCTTTGTCTGGAAATATATGAGGTAAAAGGTTTAGTGAAAAAAGTATATGAGCCGATAACAAGGTAGAAAAGTAAAAATTTAGAATATAGAGTTACTTCATCTAAACCATGGCCATAAAAGAATTGATCGGCCATAAAAACCTGGCCTAAAATATAAAAACCAAGAAAACCAAAGAAAATAGAACTTATAAGCGTTCTCCTAATGTGTCCTAATTTATAGTGGCCTAATTCATGTCCAAGTATTGACTCCATTTCTTTTGGAGTAATCGTTTCTAATAATGTGTCATAAAAAACTATTCTCTTGTTGTTTCCAAATCCTGTAAAAAATGCATTTCCATGCGAGCTTCTTAAACTTCCATCCATTACAAAAAGTCCTTTTGCTTTAAAGTTAATTTTATTGAGAAGTTTCTCAATGGGTTCTTTAAATTTCTCGTCAGTAATTGGCTCTAGTTTATTAAAAAGTGGAAGAATCAAAACAGGATATAGATAAAATATTATGGCTTGAAATAAAAATACTGCTACGAAGGCATATATCCACCAATTATCTCCAAGTCGTTCAATTATTGAAATTACAACAGCATATAGAGTTGAAGAAAAGATAATAGAAATTAATAGGCTTTTTATTAGGTCTTGAATAAATGTTTTTGTTGTTGTTTTATTAAAGCCATATTTTTCCTCAAGATAGAAGGTGGAATATATAGCTAATGGAATTCCTATTATTTCGTCAATTAAAACAATAAATAACCCCAGTAAAATAATCCCGACAACATTTGACTGAGTAACCTCTTGGACTATTTTTGTTAGAAAATTAAGTAGCCCACCTGAAGTGAATAGCAACAAAACTCCAACCGAAATAAGAGCTGTAAGCATTGAAAATCTAATTCTCTCTGTATTGTAATTTATAGATTTTTTGTATTCCTCTTCTGTCACAACACTTACAAAACGCTCAGGTATAGCTTCTTTATTGTCTTCCATAGATTTGATGTTTCTCTGTTTTAAATAGGTTTCAAGAAGAAACTTGAAACCTATGAACAATGGGAAAAGTACATTGAAGTTCAGCCCATTGATTAATTCAACTAGATTCATAGAAGTTTATATTACCTTTGTTTGGATTGTAAGGAAAGGGAATGAACTATTTACCAAATCTTCTTTCGCGCTGTACATATTCTCTTAAACAACGTAAAAAATCGATTTTTCTAAACTCTGGCCAAAAAACATCCTGAAATATAAATTCTGAATAGGCGCTTTGCCATAACAAAAAACCTGAAAGTCTTGCTTCTCCACTAGTTCTTATAACCAAGTCGATATCAGGAACTTCCGGTGAATACAGGTGCTCTCTCAGATCTTCGTCTGTCATGTTTTCAATTAGTTCATCCATATCTTGATCTTTGTTGTTTTTAAGCAAACTTTTAATTGCATCTACTATTTCTTGCCTACCTCCATAGCCAAGAGCAATTGTTAGAGTTTTTTCACCACCACCACGTACCTCCTGAAGTTTTTGAATAGTTTGTTGAAGGTAGTCGGGAAGTTGATCAAAGCTACCAATAAACTGTATTTTAAAATTGTCAACAATATCATCAATAATTAACTCTTCAAAAAGTTCGTTTACAACCTTGTAATAAGGCTTTAGTTCTTCTTGTGGTCGTGAAAGGTTTTCTTTTGATAGCAACCAGCTTGTTATGTGTTTAATTCCTAATTCGTCACACCAAGAGACACATTCTTTAAAGCGAACCATCCCAATTCTGTATGAAACTTCATAACTCAACAACTTTTCTCTACGTGCATATCTCCTATGTCCATCATGAATAAGACCAATATGCTGTGGTAATTGTTTTGTTAAAAGCTCTTTTTGAAGACGTGATTCATAAATACTATAAACAAACTTTGGTGAGACCATAATTAACTACAAATATTTTCTATTTCTTCTATGCCTCGAGGCAATACTTCAGTTAAGTTAACGGGTTCATTTTCAGTACAAAGAATATTATCTTCTATTCTTACTCCAATACCTAATAAGCTTTCTGGAATTTGATGTTCAATAGTTTTTGCTTCTTGCATTTCTTTTTGTTCTAACCTTGTAGCTGCCTCCATGCCCATTTCTTTCCTTCTTACTTTTATCTTTTCAGGATCTCGTTCTAGTAGGGGAAACTTGATTATTGGTTTTGATGGCCTGATATAAATACCCGGTTCAATCGTTGTAACCATTCCAGGAGCAAATTTTCTTGGTTTATTATTTAATTCATTACTCCCAGCATCATGAACATCTAAACCTAGCCAGTGGCCAGTACCATGCATGAAAAATTGAAAGTAATGCATCATTGAAATTGTGTCTTCGGTACCATTTGGAACCAGTTCTAAATTAACAAGGGACTCTGAAATAGAGGCAATTGTTGCTCTGTGAACATCTTGCATGGTATTTTGAGTTGTCACCATTTCAATTCCTAAATTTTGAGCTTTCAACACTTCCGAATAAACTGCTTTTTGTTCAGGGGTATATTTTCCGTTTATGGGAAAAGTTCTCGTAATATCTGATGAGTACATTCCGTACTCCGCAGCAGCATCTATTAATAGAAGTTTTCCATCTTCAAGTTCCTCTCTGTTTGTGGCGTAGTGAAGAATACAGGAATTATCACCTCCTGCAACAATCGAGTTATAACCGAGTCTTTCTGCCCCAAGGTGATAAAAAGTCTTCTCCATTTCGGCAGCGACTTGATACTCATAAACTCCTGGTTTAGTAAATTTCATTGCAGCAAGGTGACCTTCAATACTTATGTCACATGCTTTCTGTAAAAGTTCTAACTCTCCATCCTCTTTTATCAACCTTAGTTCAGAAAGTATTGGCTGAAGTGAATGTAGGTTAGCTTTACTGAAATTCCCCCCCCTTTGGTCATAAGGAACTGCGAGATTTAAAACCTGTTGGTCTATTTCTTGAAAAAAACTTGATGAGTAATCACAGTAAATATCTGTGTAACCCTTAAGAAGATTTATTAGTTCGTTTTTATATTGTGTATTTGAATAAGCTTTTTTTGATCCATAAAGGTCAACAGCTCCTTGTTGACCAATCCTTTTTCCATCCCATGTTTCCATTTCTTCATTTTTATCTAAAACAAACATATACAACTCAGGAACTGAATCGTTAACTAAAATTACAGCATGTGCATCTGGTTCAGGCCATTCTGTCAAATAGTGAAAATCAGAGAACTGACGGAATGGGTAGTTTGCATCATTGTTTCTATAAATAGTTTTATTTCCGTGGAGTAAAACTGCGCCATTTTGTATAGTCTTTGCAATTTTCTCTCTAGCTTGTTTTGATAAATTCATAACTTCATTAAGGATAATGTATTAGTAGGTTGTTTTACCAATACTATTTATAAAGAAAAAGGAGCGACAAGCGCTCCTTTTTAAAAACCAGTTGAACTGGAACTCTACTTCAGATTTTCAGCTGAAGCTTTGCCGTTTTTTTCTACAATCTCAAATTCAACCTCTTGATCTTCTTCAAGATTATTCATTCCAGCATTGCGTACTGCGGTGATGTGAACAAACACATCTTTATCACCATCTTCAGGTGCTATGAAACCATAGCCCTTGGTTTGGTTGAACCATTTTACTTTGCCCTTCGGCATATATTCTCCTTATTAGTCTGTGTCTTTCGACTAGATTACTTTAGTAGTGGAGATTATTTAAATATAATTTTTATTTTGTCTTTTAATTTATTAAATAAGCTGTTTTTATTGGCTTTTTGCGATTTACAAAAATTTTTTTAAATATTTTTCTAATATTTTTTGCCAATATGACTCATTATGCATGCCTTCTTCCTCAATTAAATACACATATTGTATATTTAAGAATTAATAAAGCTCTTAGCCTAGAACGTCTTCTATATTCTTTGAAATGACTTTAGCTTTATCTTCACTACTTGAGATGATTAAAACAACATTATCTCCCGCTATTGAAGCTATGACATTTTCTAAAAATAGATTATCAATAGCTTCTGCAACTACTTGTGCGGCAGCTGTAGTTGTTTTGACTACAACTTGATTTAAGACTGACTCTACTTCTAGGACAAAATCATTTAACGCATTTATTGCAATCTTCTTATGAGCATTGTTGTCTTGATCTTTTGGTAGTACGTAAACTAGTAATCCGTCTTTTTGTCTTTTTTTAATTGCTCCCAGTTCATTTAAATCTCTGGATAATGTTGCCTGTGTTATCAAAAAATTGTTTTTCTTTAGCAGACCTTTTAACTGGTTCTGAGAAGAAATATTACCATTCTCGATTAGATCAGCTATTATTTTTTGTCTTTGTATAGTTGATTTTGCCATTGTATAAATATACATTATTATGCATATTTATACAATTATAATTTTTTATAAATACTTTCAGCTAATTTAATTGCATCTTCCTTTGACACTTCACCCTCATTTAATCTTTGTTCGTAAAGAGCTTTCATGATTTTTCCAACTGTTGGTCCTGGTTTCAATTTAAAGATTTCCATTATGTCATCGCCAGTAACAGGTGGTCTTAGGTTTGAGAGTTCCTCTTTTTCTTTAACTTCAGCAATCCTTGCTTCCATTTCATCAAGATATTTATTTATTTCATCATATTTATTTTTATTTTTTGTAGTTATGTCTGCACGAACTAATTCATTAAGCTCATCTAACATCTCGCCTGAATCAACTATATATCTCCTTACTGCTGAATCCGTCCAACCCATTTTAAATGTATGCGGACGCAAATGATTTTCCACTAATAAACAGATATCCTGTATTTCTTTTTTACTAAACTTTAACCTTTTAAGAATTTGATTAGAAATTCTAGCTCCAACAACTTCGTGATGCCTAAAGTGAACTTTTCCATTTTCAATGCCTTTAGTTTTTGGTTTACCTATATCGTGTAATAAAGCTCCAAGCCTTGAGATAATATTTGGAGAGACTCTTTCAACTACAATTAGAGTATGTTCGTATACATCTTTGTGGTGGTGGTTTGGGTCAACTTCAATTTTTAACTGATCGAGTTCAGGCATTATTTTAATACTTAATCCACTCTCTACAAATGCTCTTATGCCAAGAGAAGGATTGGTTCCAACTAAAAGTTTGGTTAATTCATCCCTAACTCTTTCACTACTTACTATCTCGATTCTTTCTGTATTTTTTTTGATAGCATCAAAAGTGTTCGCATCTGGGGTAAAACCATGAGAACTTATAAACCTACACGCTCTAAGCATTCGTAGGGGATCATCTGAAAATGAAATTTCAGCAGAAATGGGCGTCGTAATGATTCCCTGAGAGAGATCTTTTAATCCTCCGTATGGATCAATCAATTCGTTTTCTAAAATGTCATAAGCTATTGCGTTAATGGTAAAGTCTCTTCTTTTTAAATCATTTTCTAAATTATTTGAACTTATGATTTCTGGTTTTCTTGAGGTCTCCTCGTAAGAATCTTCTCTGAATGTTGTTATGTGTAAAGAAAAGTTTTCATATAAAGCTTCTATGGTTCCGAATGCTTTACCAATTTCAGTAGTTTGATATCCGTTATTTTTAAAAAGTATCAGCGACTCATCAGCAGTTGCGTCAGTTGTGAAATCAAAATCTTTTGTTGGAATATTTAGAATTCCATCTCTTACAGCTCCTCCAACTAAATAAAGCTGGTATCCAGCATTTTTATAAAAGGTAGAAACATCCTCTAAAAAGGGGTTATCCTTTATAACTTTTAATAGTGTTGTTGGTACCATATTGATAGCTTAGAAGAAGAATGGAAAATATACAGTATGAATTCTAAAGTTGATTTTGCAGCAGGTGGGATTGTCTTTTATGACGATTTAATAATTATCGTAAAAAATAAAAGAGGAGATTTAAGTTTAAATAAAAGCTTTTGGGGTTTTCCAAAGGGGCATTTAGAAGAAGGTGAAAAACCTTCTGAAGCAGCAGTTCGTGAAGTTTATGAAGAAACTGGTTTTGTAGTTGAACTTAATAGCAATAAACCTATTGCAGAATCTAGATATGAAATTACGTTGGAAGATGGTGTGGTTAACAAAACAGTTTGGTTCTACGACATGAAAGTAATTAGTCCTTTTGAAAAGGAGCCAGATAATGAGATTGAAGAGCTTGCAATTGTTAATTTCGATGAGGCTATTAATTTGCTTACTTTTGAAGAAGATAAAAAGATTTTAAAATATGTATTTAACAAATGAAAAAAAAATAAATTACTCTCTAAGTGGAGCCTACTACACAAGAAAGTGGAATGATTACTGCTCGTATACCTATTTTGAAAAAGTATATGGTGGCCATGGGTTATTAAAGAAAGCTGTAAACATCTCAAAATATGACGATGTAATTTTTCATTCCTCGATGATTCAAGAAAACCAAGTTCCTTCATGGGAGTCAGCAGGTTGGGTTATTCATAAAAAACTTTTTGTATGTGATCAGAATTTACGATTTTTTTCAGTTAATAATGCTTCAGAAATAACTAAAATTTCACAAAAAAAATTAGATGTGAGTGATTTTTCATACTTGTTAGATTTGGATAAAGAAATCTTTGAATCATATTGGAGAAATTCATTTAACTCCTTCCAAGAAACATTGAAGAGCTGTGTGAATAATTATTTATTTATTCAAAAGAAAGGAGATCAAACAATAGGTTATGCGATACTGGGTGAAACGAGGAGACTCTCCTATCTCCAACGAATAGGGGTAGACAAACTTTATCAAAAACAAGGCTACGGAGAAGAACTGCTTAAATCTGTTCTTTCTTTCAGTAAGAAAAAAAAATTTCTCACTATGAAATTAAACACTCAGGAAGAAAATGAATCAGCTTTAAAATTATATAAAAAAAATGGGTTTAATATTCAAAAAAATAAGCTAGTAATTATGACAAGTACTCAAGAAGGGGGATGATAAAGTCATACAAGAATAAACCTGTATCGCTTATTATTAGATTATGCAAGAAGACAAATTCATAGAAACATTTGAAAGCCTTATTAAAACAATTAAGGATCTAATAGTCAGACCCGTTAAAAGATTTACCGGTTTTGCTACTCTTGGCTTACTTTTAATAGTGCTCCTATTGACTGCACTTGTTTTTCTATTTATGGGGGTTTTAAAAATAATGCAGGGGCTAGGTGTATTAATAGGTGTTAACCCAACAGGATTTGCTCTATCGGCATTAGGTATAGTTTTTTTAGTTTTATCATTAAACAATTACAGAAGGAAAAAGAAAAATGCATGAAATAGCAATAATAGGTTCTGGCCCAGCAGGATATACAGCAGGTGTTTATGCTGGTAGAGCCAACTTAAATCCAATTTTATTTGAAGGTCTAGAGTCTGGTGGGCAACTTATGCTGACAACAGATGTAGAAAATTATCCAGGATTTGAAGATGGAATTATGGGCCCAGAGCTAATGCAGGTTTTCAAAAAACAGGCTCAGCGATTTGGAACAGAAATAAAAACTGAAACTGTCGATACTATTGAAAAAGTTGATGGTGGTTTTTCTTTAAAAACTTCTAAAGAAACCTACCAATTTAAAACAGTAATTATTAGTACGGGAGCATCCGCAAAATGGCTTGGGGTTAAGGGTGAAAAAGAACTTCAGGGATACGGTGTTTCTGCTTGTGCAACTTGTGATGGTTTTTTCTTCAAAGAGTTGGAAGTGATAGTTATAGGTGGTGGGGATTCAGCCATGGAAGAAGCTTTATTTTTGACAAAGTTTGCAAAGAAAGTTCATGTAGTACATAGAAGAGACTCTTTCCGAGCAAGTAAAATTATGCAAGATAGGGTGATGGATCATGAAAAAATTAATGTTCTTTGGAATAAAGAAATTACTGAGATTAAGGGTGATAAGAAAGTCACCTCTGTAACCATCAAGGACTTAACGAAAGAAGTTGAGGAAGATATGCCTATAGATGGTGTGTTTCTAGCTATTGGGCATACCCCTAATGTTTCCTTTCTAGATGGCATGCTTGACCTTGATGAAAAAGGATACATTAAGACAGGTTTCACCACAGACACAAGCACATCTCTCCCAGGTATTTTTGCAGCAGGAGATGTTGCTGATTCAATATATAGACAAGCAATAACTGCAGCCGGTACGGGTTGCCAAGCAGCTATAGATGCCGAAAGGTGGCTCGACAATTAATCTTGATGTAGCCTCTCTCTTAAAGAGTCTTTCAAATATTGAGTTAGATGACCTTCGAAACAAACTAATTTATGCAGGATATGCAACTTCAGAAGATATCATTGAACTAATAGCAGCTGTTTCACTCTTTATTGATGACAAAAATTTAAATTTTTTAGAAAACAAAGAAGATCTTTGGGTGGAACTTATCAATCATGGATATAAACTTGGTGACCGAATTTTAAACTTTAGTAAACCGGAATTACGTGGCTCTGATGTAGAGGAACTTCAAGAACTTTTATCTAGACTTGGTTTTTATTCTGAACCTATCAACGGGGTCTTTAATACATATCTAGCTGAGTCGGTAACAGAATTTCAAGAAAATAGAGGATTATCAGTTGATGGTAACGTTGGTCTTGATACTGTACATGAAATTAAAATGTTGATTAGGCCAAATTTAAACACATCCTTAAATGAAGCTATCAAATCTATTTCTCCAAATCTAAATACATCTACGTTAGGTTATACGGTATGTTTCGACATCCCAAATGATGAAGAGTATGCAGAACAAATAGAAACCTATGAAATAACAAAAAAAATATGTTTAGAAAATAATATAATTTCTTCATTTGCATCTGAAATAGGTCAAGACGTAAAAGAAGAAAACATAATTAACTACGTAAACAAACTGCAACCAACATTGTTTATTTCGTTCAAGAAATCGAGTGAAAGTTCAATAGCTTTTTTCAAAGGAAGCTTTACTGAGAGCAGATTTGGAAATTCTATGGCAAGAAAAATTAGTTCTCAACTTAAAATCGATATGTATGGAAAGGCACATAACCTTCTAAAAAATACAAAATCTGTTTCACTAATATTTTTTGGTAATTTTTACCAAAATGACAAATTATCTACTGTTTTAGAAAATATACTTCAAAGCTTAAATGAGAGTTTAGAGATTTAGTTTATCTTTTCTACAAATTCTTTTAATGCTGTGGAAGAATTAAAATTCAAAATAACTTTAAATTTATCTTTCTTATTTTGCACTATTGCTTTTGAACCTGTCTTGTCTTCAAAGTAGTTTTTGTAAAATATAGTCATTTCATCTGTACTTGGGTCTGACGTATGAATACTTCTAACTTTATCTTCGACCTGTCTACTGGATAATCTTAATAATTTAATCTCATCTAAAATCTTTTCTTGAAGAGAGTTTGGTAAATTAATTAGTGGTCGAATTTGACCCATAGTAACTTCACCACTCTTAAGAGAACTAATAACTTTTAATGAAAGCTTAGATAACCTAAGTGAGTTAGATACATAAGATCTACTTTTTCCAACTAGCAGTGCTATTTCTTTAGATTCAAGATTGTAAGTTTCAACAAGGTGCTGAAATCCCGTTGATTCATCAATAGCGTTTAGCTGATCTCTTTGTATGTTTTCTACTAATCCAATTACAGCTGCATCTCTTGAGCTAACATCTTTAACTAGGCAAGGTATTCTTTCCAGACCAGCCAATTTAGATGCTCTTAATCTTCTTTCTCCTGCAATTAATTCGTATTGATCTCCTGTTACTTCTTGAACTATTAGAGGTTGTAAAACTCCATTTTTACGTATAGATTCTGTTAGTTCATTTAGTTTGGAATCATTAAATTCAGTTCTAGCTTGTGAGGAACTTTCTTTAATTAACTTAACTTCTATTTCTAACGCATTAAATTCTCTTACATTAGTGTCTGTTATCAGAGAGCTCAGTGATCTCTTCATTTAATCCAACTTTCTTTAATATTTCATTTGCTAAATCAAAATATTCCACTTTTGATTTACTATCGTCTTTAAAATCTATAACAGTTTTAGCATAAAAGGGTCCATCAGCAATTTCAGTAGTTTGAGAAATTTTTGTAGTAAAAAGTTTATCTGCTAATAAGTATTCTAATTCTGAAACAAATTCTAAATAACTTGATCTTCTCTTATCTATTTGATTTAATAGCACACCAAGAAATAATGGGTTAGTGTTATGAATAGAGGATACGGACTTTTTTGCAAAATCCATTGCTTGTGCAACTCCCTCAACAGCTAAAAATTCAGGTTTTGCTGGTATCATATAAAAATCAGATACGGCAAGCGCTTCTTGTACTAGTGAACTCATAGTTGGAGGTGTGTCAATAATGATTAAGTCATATTTTTCAAATTTATTATTCTGAAAAGCAAATTGTAGTTTTGAACCACCAATTATTTTTTCATCATTAAACTTAGAAATTTGAGTATTTGAACTTAAAATATCTAAGTTTTCTTTTATATTTCCAGGAATTATGTTACTTTTTTTTTCTAATAAATTGATTGCATTAGAGTCATTATTATCATTTTTATCATAATTTAAATAAGTTGATACATTCCCTTGTGGATCTAGATCTAAAATTAGGGTTTTATAACCTAATGTTGAAAAAGTTGTCGCTAGGTTTACTACAGTTGTTGTTTTTCCTACGCCACCTTTTTGGCAAATTATTGATATTGTTTTCACTTTACTGTTATAACATCAATAAATCTATATTCATCCTGATTAATAAGAAATTTTTGTTGTTTCACGTGAAACAAGTCTTTATTAAGTTCTTTTGAGTCTGATTTTGAAGAAATTATAAATAGATTGTTTTTATTAGTAAACATATGCTTCTTTAATTTCTCGATTAAATCATCTTTAGGAATATAGCATCTCATTAAAAAGATTGAATTATCTTGATTTTTTATAAAAAGCTCTGCATCAGCTTTTAATGCAGTTATATTTGGAAGTTCATTGGTGTTCAAGAAACGCTCTAATTCGAATATTCTAGTTTGTTTAATATCAACTAATTGAACTTTATTATCAGAAACAATTCCATAAGGTATTCCTGGGATTCCAGCACCAGTACCTAAATCATATACGTTGGTCAAAGAAGTATTTAAATCAAGAATAATTTTATAAAAATAAAGAGAGTGAACAATAAACTCATCCCATATAAATTGATCTGATTTGGAGCTAATTAACCCTGTTTTAATTCCAGTATCCTTAAGCCAATTATGATATGAAAGTAGCTTTTCTAAGTTATTGTCGGAAAAACTTTTACCCCAATCTGGAATTTGGGGATTAAAGCTCATTCTTCTTCTTTTTTACTTCCTTGTTTTTCAGTAGGTGCAAAAACAACAGATCTATAGGGTTCTCTTCCTTCAGAATAAGATTGTATTCCTTCTATGTTAGAAACTGCATCGTGTAGAGTTTTTCTATCCACAGAATTCATAGGTTCAAGCATAACTTCTTGATGATCTTCAAGTATTTGTTTTGTAAGCCTTTCTGCATAAATGGTTAAAGCTTCTTTTCTTTTAACTGCATAATCTGCTACATCAAGTCTCAATCTTGTGCCAGCACCTGTTTTTCTTTGTATAACCGTTCTTGTTAATTCATGTAATGAACGGATGATATTTCCTTTTTCTCCGACTAAAGCCTCTGTTTGTTCTCCTTTAACGGCTACAAGAAGGTTTTGATCATCTAATTCACCAGTAACAGTTCCTTTTAGTCCAAATGAGTTGATTAATCCTTCTAAGAATTTTATAGAAACATCCAGTTGCTCTTTAGGATCTGCTTCAACTCTTGGTTTCTTTTCATAATCTCTTTTTTTATCATTATTTTTAGGAGTTCTTTTATTTTGGCTATAACTACGTGTATTTCCTCCACGATTGTTTCCATCTCGACTATTGTTTTGTACACCATTTCTAACTGAAATACGTACCAATGCTTTTGTACCACCCACTCCAAAAACGCCGCCTTCAGGTTCTCTTAAAATATTGATATTTGCTTGTGTTGCATCTTCAAGGTTTAGTTCTTTTAAGCCTGCTTTTATTGCGTCATCTATGGTTTTTGCTTCGACCTCTACCCATTTATTTGACATTATTTTCTCCTTCTTTTTTTTCTGTTTTTTCGAGGATCATCTTTTTCATCGTTATTTTCAGTTGATGTTTCAGATTTATTATTATCCTCTTTTTGATCTTTTTGACTTTTTTGATTTTCTTTATCTTTTTGATTTTCTTCAATTTTAACGATTAAAGCTTGCTGTCCAATCCTAAATATATTTCCTGTTAAAAAATATACAACTAACCCTGAAGGAAGTGTCCATGATATAAATCCAAAAAATAGAGGCATTATTTTTCCAATCATTTGCATTTGTTGTGCTTGTGGATTATTTGAATTACCTGTTTTCTTTGTCAGTTGGCTTTGTTGGTATAAAGCCGTCAATATAACAAACAAAATAAGTACTAAATACGGAATTCTATCAATCCAGGTGGCTATTTCAGATGCAGGAATTTGAAGATCCATGGTGTAGAACAAAATACTCGATGGATCGCCTAACTGCGGGAATAATGATGCATCCTTGGGTATAAAATCAAGGGGCTCTCTAAGAACTCTAAAAAGTGCAAACCATACTGGCATTTGAATAATTAATGGTAAAACACAACCAAGTGGATTGATGCCTTTTGTTTTATAGAGATCTGCAATTTCTTTATTTAACTGCTCTTTATTATCTTTGTGTTGTTTTTGTAATTTTTTAAGTTCTGGTTGAATATCTTGCATTCTTTTAGTTGACCTTGTTTGCCTTAAGGTCAAAGGAAATATTATTATATTAATAATAATTGTTAATGCGACTATAGAAAAACCATAGGAATTTGTAAAATCAAAAGAATATGATAATAAAAACCCAATAGCGAGTGCGAATGGTTCTAATATTGCCAATTTTTACCAAATTTTATATATAATGGGTTGCAAATATAAACCCTTTTTAAAATTAAAGGAAATGTCTTTATTAATCCACTTTTTTCAATTGAGTTACTAATAACTTCGCTGCAGGTAGGATAATATAAACAATTTCCTTGACCAAAGCCAAAGAAATTAAGTAAAGATCTAACTATTACATAAAATATTTTTGAAATTTTCATTTATTTGTAAGTTCGGGATGAGATTTTAATATTTTATTTATATCTTTTAAGTTCATTTTGGAAGATTGTATTGAACCAATAACATATATATCTACATTATGTTTTATCTCTAAACCCCTTACAGCCTCTTTTATCCTTCTTTTAAATTTATTTCTATTAACCGCGTTTGTCCCGTTGCTTGATATGTTTATTCCAAGCCTGGAAGTTTCTAGGTTGTTTATTTTTATATAAACTTTTAAACCACCAACGTTAATAGCGTTTTCGTCTTTTTTCAGGTTCTTAAAATGTTGACTAATGTTTAGTGCAGTAAAACTTAACAATTAACTACGCAGAAATTATTTTGCGTCCCTTGCTTCTTCTCCTTTTAAGGATTTGTCTTCCAGCTCTGGTACGCATTCTTAATCTAAAACCGTGTTTCCTGCTTCTTTTTCTATTGCTAGGTTGATAAGTTCTTTTCATTTTTCTCCTGTGCAATCACAATAAAGCGATAAATTATTTAAACAAACTAAATATAATTTATTATTTTTAGTTCGCGAAATCAGAATTATCCTCGCGAAAACTAAATTAACTAATAATCGTAATCTAAAATATTTAATTTAAATTATTAAATATTTCCTCTATATAAGTCAATGATATATAGTCTTTTTATGCATATTGAAAATTTAACTTTTATTAAGTTTGGTTTTCACACTCTATGAAATTTTGTCATTCTTTATTAGTTTTATATAGAACATGAATCAGGATTTACAAATTTTTAGAGAAAAGATTTCTCAAGAAGAATTTAGTAAGACCGAAACATATTGGTTAGATCAAATAGATTTTCAAATTGTAGATGGTGATTTAAATATATGTATAAATTCAGAATTTGTTAAATCGTCAATTGAAAAAAAAATATATAAAAAATTATTATCTATTTCTGAGAAAATCTCTGGAATCCATAATTGTATTTTTGTTTTAGATCCAAGTATAAAATTAAAGAAAGTCGACATACAAACTATCACTGATTCTTACCCTGAAAAGCCCATTAACGACAAAGAAGAAAAAGTTTTTGAAGTTGATTTAAGTGTTTTCAACAATCTTTTAACTGGAAGTTCTAATAATTTAGCTATCACAGCTGCAAAAAATGTTGTTCAGAACCCCGGAAGTAGGTTTAATCCCCTGTTTATCCACGGAAAACCTGGTGTTGGTAAAACTCATTTATTAAAAACTATGGAGGAGTCTTCTCGGTCATCTTATTATATTGACTCAGAATCGTTTCTTGAGTCTTATGTTTCGGGAATTAAAAATCAAAGCATCGATTTATTTAAAAACAAAATTAGATCTGTTGATATTTTGTTAATTGATGATATTCAGTTTTTTATGGGCAAAAAGGGAGTTTCTGAAGAACTTTTTCATACTATTAATTATTTCTTAAATAACAATAAAGCTGTAGTTTTGGTTTCTGATCAAAAACCACAAGACTTACTTGGATTTCCTGAAAGATTAATCTCACGTATATTAAATGGGCTTGTAACAGATATTGAACAACCTAGTTCAGAAATGTTTAAAGAATTCTTAACTAAAACAAATGAAGAAAATGATAATAATTTACTAACTTTTTCAAATATTGAAGATTTGTCTAATATTGATATTTCTAGTTTTAGAGATATTAATGGCATTGTTAATAGTCTTGTGCTTAATAAACAAACAGGTGTTAATAATTCTGATTATATAACAGGATTAGTTAAAAACTTACTAAACAAGAATACGTTTATTTTAACCCCCGAGTATCTATTTGATTACGTTTCTAATCTTCATCAAATAGATAAAAAACTCATTGCTTCAAAAAATAGAAGCTTGGAAGTGAGTGCTGCTAGACACCTTTTGGTTGTTTTAATGAGAAAGCATACAGATCTTTCTTTGACTCAAATTGGTCTATATCTTGGAAACCGTTCTCACTCGACTGTTTTGTCGTATTTAAACAAAGGGAAAAACTCTGCAGTTGTGTTAAAAGAAGTGAACAGTTTCGACAATAAGTTAAATATGGTGGAAGCTTCTTAATTTTTATGTCTGTTTTGTTCAAAACACTCAACATCAAAAACCTTTGTTTACTTTGTTTTAAAAAGTTTTTCAACATGTCCGACAGCTTTATTATTATTAAATATATATAGGAGTAAATTGAAGTTCAAAATAAAAACAGGTGAGTTAAAAAATATAGTCTCAACAGTTTCTAGAATCGTAGACCCCCGTCCAGCAACACCTTCTCTTCAAGGTATTTATTTCAGAACAGTAGAGGACTCTATTGAAATAATAGGGTCCGACTTAGACATAGTAATTAAAGCTAAAGCAAAAGCAGAGATAGAAATAGATGGAAAAGCTCTTATAAACGCTAGGGTTTTGTCTGATATGGTTAGAAAACTACCAAGGGGTGAAGTAACTTTTTCTGACATTGGTAGCGAACTAAGAGTTGAACAAAATAAATTAAACTTTACTTTAAGAAAACTTGATGAACAAACATACCCAGAAGCATTGCTTGAACAGAACTATGATGATAAAAAAAGCCAAAGTATTGAACCACACGAACTTTTTGAAGCTTTAAAAAAAGTAGGCATAGCAGCTTCACCAGAAGGAGGAAGGCCGATACTGACCGGAGTCTATTTCAACAACGCAAATGAAAAAACAGAACTGGCAGCAACAGACAGTTATCGGCTCGCAACACACGATCTAGTAAACTTTCCAACAGAGGACGCAGGAATACTTTCTTTTAGGTCTCTTAACGAGACAGCAAGAATATTCGAACAAACAGAAGAAAAAATCGAAATAAACTCAACAGAAAGAGAACTACACTTTTATGATAAAAAATTCTCTGCCTCAATTAGAAAACTTGAAGGAACCTTCCCGGAATACCAAAGTCTTTTTCCAAAAGAAAACCTTTTCTCTATAGAGATTAACAAAAGCGCCATACTTGAAACCCTAGATAGAGCGACCGTTGTTGCGGAAGGTTTTATACCTGTAAAAATAGAGATTTCAGATCCACAAACTCTAAAAATAACAACAGTGAACAAAGAGATTGGTGGCGGTAGTGAAGAGGTTTCAATAAAAACCCTTGGTTTAGACGTCGGAGATGTAAGTGGTTTTACAATGTCATTCAATCCCAACTATTTAATACAAGGCATAGAGGTTTTAGATGGAAACAGTGTATATATGCGTTTTTCAGGAAATGAAAAACCAGTCATAATACAAGGAGAACATGAAACCTTTAAATATTTACTAATGCCAGTAAGACCAAATTAGTGGCATCAAAACACCCCACTAAAATAAATGTTGAAACCAACGACCTGGGTATAAGTTTTTCTAAATCAAAAAAAATAGAAGGTTATTTTTCAAAAAATAAATATAAATGGTCTAAAGAAATATCCTTAGGACCGGTTTTAAACAACAAAGCAACCATTTATACAGAATCTTCTCGAGTAAAAGATTTAATTGAGCTTGAAGAACAAAA
>Ga0257110_1000514_pt1 | contig 18637 bp, 15 predicted proteins | sample LP_taG_7_FD_190184 | JGI IMG/M metagenome (GOLD analysis project Ga0257110, IMG submission 190184) | Marine microbial communities from Northeast Subartic Pacific Ocean, Canada - LP_J_2015_P26_10m | ecosystem: Environmental > Aquatic > Marine > Oceanic | place: Canada: Northeast Subartic Pacific...
TATAGCTGTTAAAAATAGTATCTTCATGTTATTCTAATAGATTTTAATATAGAATCTGAACGATTGTTAAAATTTAAGTCCTACAATTTATATTTATATAACTGTAATGACAACAAGGCATTATTTATATCCAGAAGGAATTAGTCTACATAAAGATAAACAGTGTAATGGAAAAAAAAAATATGCGTTTGGGATTTGTGGAGGAGAAATAAATATATTAGACGATTCTACAAAAAGAGTAGAAGATTTAAAATGGGGAAACAATCCAATGGATTTTATAAGCAAAAGATCAAACAGTAGTCTTATGCTTGATTTTGATGATTTATATTATGATCCAATAGTAACAAATGCTTACTATGACAAACCAGAGGAGATTGTACAAGTTACAAAGGCAGCTATATTTCAATCACTTATCTACAATGCATATAGTGTAAAAAATACATATGATTTTTACAATAAACCTGAGATTCTTGTTCAGAATGGATATATTAAAGATTTAAACATAAGTATTCTAAATAATCTTCAGAATGTAGTGATTAGAAGAACAATGGATGTTTTAAATGAAAACAATAGAATCGCAGAGGCAATACAGTTGTCTACAGATAACATGAGTAAACTCATATCAGATGATGTAATATGGTTTAGTTATGAATATGATATCAGTGAGTTTACAATTCGTAGAAACAATACAATCGCATTTCTAATTGGGTGGACTATTAAATCGGTTAATAATCTTAAATATATAGATGGTGAAGTGTATAAACCCGGTGTATATGATGTCAAACTATTCAAATTAGAAGATAAGACCAATTCTATTTCAGAATCAAGAACATCGAATGATGGTAAATTTTCTTTTAAAGTTGTGAAACCATATGAGAATAATAAAATGTATATAACCTCGCTATCATCTATAGGAAATTACCTTAGTTCTATTATACTACCCGACGAAGTTCCTATAAAACTGAATCAAATCAGTACTATAATTGCGGAATTTTGTAATGAAAATTCCAATATTGGTTATGAAACAATTAAACAAAAAATACTCAATAATTTAGGTATATCTTGGGAGAACAATAATCATAATAGATTCAATCGTTATATAGAAATTATGATTATATATATAAGCTCCTATGTTGGAAATAAGAGAGAAATCGCTTGTTTAGTCGGAAGATATATATACGAATATAATACAGAAGTAAATTTTATAGATAAATCTTTTTCAGAAAGATATATAACACAAATAGAGGATTCATATGGAATTATTGGGAACAGTGAAAAAATGGTAGAAAATTTATGGTTGTCTATACAAAATATAGAAAATGGAAATAATGTTTTAAAAACAATGGAATTAATCGAAAGTATACCCGTAATAAGAACATCTATGTATACTTTAAAATATAACATTGATCTGGATAAGAAAACAAAAGGAACAACGGTAAAATCACCAATAGATTTTCTAATATATAGTGCTGATGCGAATACTCCGAATTTTGAATTTTATCCGAATGAATTTTCAGTTGATTGGGAAGGAAACAAGCCCATATCAACCGGTGCATCAACTATAATATTTAAGAATGATCCACAAAAAAAGATTCGTATTGTCCCCAATAGCAAAAGAGCTAAAAAGTATGTTTGGTTAAATGGAAAGACACATACAATGGAAACTTTACTGAAAGGTTTGTTTGGAGAAATGATGCTTTCTACAAGCATCGTTCCAGCCGAAAGAACCAAAGATGATTCAGGGGTAGATGGAAATGAGCCATATAATGGATACATAACTACAAAATCTTTAATACGAAGCATTGTTCAATCACCAAGTTCATATTTTAAAACTGAAAATGCGAATATAGTATCTGAGCTTACAAAATATTATCGTATGCTTTGGACAGAAGATGAAGAAGCCTATTCTAATATTCTTACAACTGAAACAAAAAAGGGTGTATTTACAAGAGGAGATATATTAGAGATACCCGTTGATGTTAGAATGAGATACAATATGCGTGGATTGTTTGGACAAAAGACTCCTGATAAAAGAATAACTATGGATGAGATGTTCTCGTTTATGTTTAACTTCAAAGTATGTTAAATAAGGTATGACTATTATTCCGACAGAAGTTTTAAATATAATATTTGAGTTTAATCCAGACCATAGACCACTATTTAAGAGATGTTTGAAAAGGATAGAAAGCTATAAATCATTAAGAGAAATACCAATAAAAGGTTCTCTAAGGAGATATAAATATTTATTGAATATTTTTGATAATCAAATAGATTATGGAGGAGATTGGGATATGGAAAGACTTGTAAGAAAATATATTAATGATCCGGAGATTTTCATAAGAAATTATAGTAAATGTAAATGCTGCGAAAGACATCAAAAATTGAGACCAACGAGTTTGTATGATAAATGTTTTAAATATATTCCGAATATAGAAAAGATAGGTACGATACATACTGGTTGTGTGTGCCCATGTAGACATAATTCCCGATTTATTTACTATACATTCAACAATATGATGGACGAAAGGACACCATTTTCAACAGATTGGACAAATGAGATGGGCGAGAGACGAAATTGGGGAGGAATAAATCTATGAGTAATATAATTGAAAAAATGATTAATAACAACAATGTTTCAAGTTAAAGTAAACATGATTAGACACGATGATGAGATGAGAGGTTATCATTTTCACGATGATGATGTTAGTCAACATGAACATAATGTATATCACGGATATGCAACTTGGTATCCTTCATTTGGTCCCTTATATAATGTATCTGATATCCAAACAACATCAAATGCTTATCACGAAATATGTTTTATAAAATCGGTTTGGTTTATTGTAGCATACTTTCTGATTAATCGATATTGAAGTCTATAAGACTATGTATTTTGGTATTTTGGGATTTGGTTGATAGTTTTGTATTGTTTGTTTTTTCTACTTTATTAAATTTGACATTATTATACATATTTTCGTCAATAGATACATTAACAATTCCTGTTCCACAAGGTGGTGCTTGTCCTACTATTATATTGCTTGCTAATCCAGTAATATTTTCAATATCTCCATTAACAGCTGCTGATAATAATTCTTTGCTAATTCGTTCAAAAGAAGCTTTAGTTAAAGGTCCATTTTGGTAACCATTCATACCAAGCATATTAACTGATAATAGTCGCCCTGTTCCAACCATTCTATCAACTAATAGGGAAATATGTCTTTTATCCAGCTTAGCAACATCTTGTAAAACAATTGAGAGTTCTTCTATCAATACTGAACGAGCAGCTTCTATTCCGAATGTTTCATATGTATCAATAACATTGTTAGAGCATGTTCTTGTAGTATCAATTGCCGGATTACTTAAGATTTTTTGAAGTTCAGAACCAGAAGCACTAATCATATATGATTTTTGTTCATGAACTTCTCCTAGATCTGGATCTCTTCGATAAGATGTAATAAGTTTATAAGATGCATTTGTAATTCCGCTAATACCTTGAATGATAAGAGGTTCTATTCCATATTCGACAATATCGTCAATAAGTGATACTTCGAAATCTTTTTGAAGTTCACCTTTTTTAGCAACAGGAAAAATTTTCATATTGTTACTGGTTTTTGTAACACTATATACATCAATTCTGAAAAAAATTGAGTTTGTTTCCGGATCAATTATTGGGTTATTTGCCCATTCTTGTTCATTGATTGCGCTCCATACATCAATAAGAGATACTTTATCTTCATCAATAAAGAATCTTAATACCCATTGGTAAATTACCGAATCATTAACTCCAGCTTGCTCTTCTAAATAGTGATATCTTTGCAATGTTTCATTCTGCCAAGGATAATGCTGACTATCAAAGTGAAAACTATAATTCTTTAAAACATCCTTAAATCGGATACATTCTATTTCTTTTAATATTTGAATAGTATCACTCTCTCGGATAGAATGTGGTCGATTGAGATAAATCGATGAGTTGGAAAGTTGTCTGGAACTTGATTGAAGATACATAAGCTCTTTAATTCTAGGAACACCTTGACTTCTACCGGCTCCAGCAAAATGAAAACTATTTAATGTTAATTGTGTACAAGGTTCACCTATAGATTGAGAAGCAATAACTCCAACAGGTTCTCCTGGTTCTATTCTTGAGAATTTATAACTCTTTTCAATATTTAGAACAAATTCTTTGAATGCTTCTCGTGTAAAACGATATTGACATATTAATTGTTTAGGACTGGCATGAGTGTATATAAGTAATTTAAAGAGAGTACCTCCTGTATAATATTTATGTAGAGAGCATCTATCAAATAAATCTGAATAAGTTTTAAGAATAGTAGTAGGATCTAAATCGGTTTTAATCTTATTTGACAATGAAAATTTATTGACAATAAATTTTACTTTTTGCGATATGTTAACAGAATGATTACACGTGGTGATTATATTTCCTTGCGAATGTATTTGCTGATTACATAAGATATCAATGAAATCGTTTCTGATTTTAATAAAATCATTATAATAATTGTCAAAAAGTACCTTATCCTGGGGGATTGTGTTTAATATTTGAGAGTTTATACACGCATTTAGATGGTCTTCGTTTTTTGTAAGACAATGTTCCATTTCTAAATCACTTAGAGAATTGAAAATATTAACGATATCTTGTTCTTCAATGCTTTCTCCCATTGCCGCATCATCTCCAAATAAAAATTGTACAATATTATTCTGTGCATCATTAACCGTATTACTCCATTTAACAACCATATCTTCTAACGTTTTAACCATTTGTCGCTGAATATATCCCGAATCACCTGTTCCAAGAGCTTGTTCAATTAAGCCTTCTCTACCGCCCCCAGCATGAAAGAAAAACTCAAATGGATGTAATCCTTTTGATAATGAATTTCTTATAAAGCCTCTTGTACGAATATCTTCGCAATACTTGTGAAAATGTGGTAAAGTACGATGAGTATATCCCGTATTAGTTCTGGTCCCATTAACGATTTGTTGACCAAGGAAACCCTTCATTTGAGTTATATTCTTTTTTTTACCTTTTGAACCACATTCAATCATTGATTTAAAACGACTTTGTTCATCTTTAGATAAAATATTTTCACTTTTTGATGTAGCTTTTTCAATTTCATTATTGACAAAATTTTCAAATGATATTTTGTCACAAGGTCCGACAGATTTATGAATATCTTCAATTCGTTTAGTGATATTCATAATCATCTTATCAACTGTTTCATCAACGATTTTATGAACCTCTGTACCCCTTTTTAAATCTTTAGGACCAATACTAAATGAATGATGTAAGAAATATTCATTAAATAGTTTTTGTAACATACCCGTCATTTCAAAGCACTTATTGTTACCAAGTTCGTGATAGCATTTTGAAACGATTTGGATTAAATCCTTTTTATTTAAAGTTTTGTTAACCGGGTCACTATAATCTGGTGTATAGAAATTGAATAATTCTTTACCACTATAGCTCCTCTTATTCATATAGCCATAATAATAAGGAGCACCTCTCGCGAGAACATTCATCAATTCTCTATGAGTAAAAGGACTATTATTTTGAGTCATTATATGGGCGGCTAATACGTTATCTTGTACAAATGCTATGGCGGGACTATTTGAAGCGGAACTCATACATTGATTTTTAAGTCCAGCAAGTTCTATTGTTTCTGTAATAGTTGCAATACTCTGAGGACAGTGTAAATTCATTTCATCACCGTCAAAATCCGCATTATATGGCTCGGTAGAATTAACATTTAGCCTAAAACTATATCCTTTCATAATTCGGGCTTTGTGCCCCATAAAACCCTTCTTATGTAAAGTAGGCAATCTATTCATTAAAACATAATCTCCATCAATAATATGTCTCATCACAATATCGCCGGTTTGAAGAAGTAATTCTTTTCGAGGCTTTATAACATTTTCAGTAAATTTACGCCTGAGACCAATTGCACCAGGATAAACATTTGGACCATTTTCAATACACTTCTCGAGAAAAGACCTATTTTCTTCAGTTACTTTAATAGGATACGTTATTTTTTTCGCAATTTTTTCAGGAATGCCGATTTCATCCAGTTCAATCATTGGATCCGGTGTAATGACACTTCTACCCGACATTTCCACTCTTCTGGATAATAGATTACCACGAATACGTCCTAATTTAGGTACTTTACCTCTTAATCTTTGTCCAAATGTTTGATGTGGTTGTGTACTTCCTCTTGGCATTGATGGGAACCCTCCCCCGGGTTCGTTATCAATTAATGTTGCAACATCATGAGCAAGATATTCTCTAAATTTTTCACGTTCTTTATGTTGATCTTTATTTAAATAGCCTCTAATACTGATATTAGATTTCATCACTTCTTCATATCTTATGGTAATATGATCCCTCGACATATTCCCATTTCCTTGTTTTACAGAAGGTCTAACAAGTGGTGGGCAAACTGGGATGGCATGTAATATCAATGAAGATGGATGAGCGATTTCTGAATTAAATCCCATAAGTTCGCAAGTGTTATCATTTATTTTCTGAAATAGACGATACACATATTCTGGGAAAATACTTTTGTTTTCTATATCATCTGTAATACTATATACTGCATCTATAGTGTCAACACCTCTCAAATTTATCGTATATTTTTTTGGTTGTTTACAGCTACACACAGGACATATTCGATTATCTGATTGGATTTTTTTCAAAGCTAATAACCGTTGTTTTTTAGGAAGATTCAGCAAATTCATTTCGGAAGGGTGATTCTTTTTACTGAAAGAGAATAATTCATCCCCGGAAAATGTTTTCGTATTATCGAAGGGTGGATTAACTAAATTACCGCATTCTATACAAATAACCGATAAAACCTGTTGAATAGTACTAATATGGAAATGATGAAATATGGGAAGATTTAACTCTATTTTTCCAAAATAGCCCGGAGTTATATGATATGGTAAATTATCTGTTTCGCATCTTTCATTTTTTTCTGATGGACTCATTCTAGCGTCAAATAAACCACCTGGTATAGGTGTACCATCCGCTTTAAAACTCTGATGTTGTATTATTTCTGCAACAGATTCATTTCTAATTTCTTCAGGACTTAGTAATCCAAATTGCAAAGATGTAATTCTGGAAATATGTTTGTTATACATAACATATCAACTAATATATTTTTACTTAATTTATACTTATGAAAAAATGATTTAGTTACTCGTAGATATAATAACATTAGAATAATGTCAATCATTCACGAACCTATTCATGGCGATATATATTTATCAGAGATGGCATTAAAGGTTATAGATCATCCATATTTTGATAGAACACACTATATATATCAAACTGGAATAGCATATCGAATTTATCCAAGTGCTACACATAGTCGAAAAGTTCATATGATTGGTACTTATGCGATTACTTCAAAACTGTTAGATCATTTGAATGTAGATTCTAAAATTAAAGAATTAATATGTATTGGTGCATTATGTCATGATATTGGCCATGGACCCGGTAGTCATGGTTTTGATAAATATGTTATATCAAAGCTCATAAGTGATGGTAATATCCGGGAAGATAATTCATGGATCACACATGAACAACGTTCAATAGATATGTTTCGCGAAATAGGGAAAGACATCGAATTGGATCAAGAATCAATTGATTTTGTATGTAAAGTCATTGATCCACCTATAGGAGAAAATAGATGGGAGTTTAATATAGTTAATAACACTCAACACGGGATAGATACAGATAAATTAGATTATATTGCCAGAGACGGGTATTTTCTAGGTTTAAGACTTAGTATTGATTTCGACCATATTATAAAAAATAGTAGAATAATTGATGGACAATGGGCATTTTCCAAATTAATTCAAGATGAATTACTCAATGTAATATTTGTCAGATATCGTTTACACAGAATATTGAATCAATCACGCATTGTTAAATTTGATTTATCATATCGAAATATAATGACAAAAACGCCAAAAATGTGTTCTGAAATTTGTGAAATATTGAGTAATCACGATGTTAAGGGATTTTCCAAATTTACTGACCACTATGTTCTTCAGAATGGGAAAAAAAATTTAGTAAAAAAATTTAACCAACGAGATGCTTACAAAATAGTAGATCGTAAAAATAGTAATGATAGTGATGAAGATGTAACATTGAGAATAAAAATATGTAATGTAGATTCAAATCCAATGGCAAATATACCGTTTTACAATCCCAAAACATTCCAAATCTGTAATATAACAAAATCACATATCGACAAAACCTTACCATGTAAAGAAGTTATGTCATACATTTATAAATATGATTCAAATGAGTTATAGAATCGAGTTCTTTGTTGTAATCTTCAACCCTTTTTTGTGCGGATTCAAGTATGTAATATATATGTAAATCAACCCATTTTAATAGATCTCCTCTTAATTCGGTATAATGTGTTTCTACATTTATGATTTTAGAATATCCCGAAATTTCAACCTTATTACGAATATGATAGAAACAGCTATCAACAATCTTCTTTTGTAATAAGATTTTTCGCCTAATACATATGGGGCAAGTGGATACAATCATTCTATATGTTTTGTTTACACTTGATAGAATAAATGTATCTTTATAAGATAGATACCTTGTTAAATTTATTACAATATCATTTTTAAGTGAATTCATCTTACTTAGTTTACTATTCTTACTTGGATAAATAATTTTTTTTAATAATCATTTTTTTATATGTTATACATAATAATTTATAATGGACAGTCCTATAGATACAAATAAATCACGTAAGGATTTTAAATCAAGTCATTTTAGAAAAAATGTTATTCAAATGAGCTCGTCGCCAATATATTCCCGAATATATAAGGATGTAAATGAACAAAAAGGTGCAAATTACTACAACTATGAAGATCTTGAAGTACAGTGGAGTGACGAGAATAATTATGAAATAACAAAAAAAATTGGAAGAGGAAAATATTCGGAAGTTTTTGAGGGCAATTCTATATTAAATAAACAAAAATGTGTTGTCAAAATTTTGAAGCCAATAAAATATGTGAAGATACTACGTGAAATCAAAATATTACAAAACTTATCCGGTCAGAAAAATATTATACAATTATTGGATGTTACACGTGATTCTGAACTTAAAACTCCGTCTTTAATATTTGAACATGTAGAGAATGTCCCCTTTCGGGAATTGTATCCTAGTCTAAATAAGTCCGAATTAAGTTATTATACAGATCAATTACTGATAGCAGCTAATTCGTGTCATTCCAATGGTATAATGCATAGAGACATAAAACCACATAATATAGTTATAAATCACGAGAAAAAACAGTTAAAACTAATTGATTTTGGTTTAGCTGAATTTTATCATCCAAGTGGTATGTGGAATATTAGAGTCGCATCACGTTATTTTAAGGCACCAGAATTACTTATTTATCCCCAAGATGGTACAAAAATTCATTACGATTATTCTATGGATATGTGGTCTATAGGATGTACCGTTGCACAGATGATGTTTAAAAAAGATCCCTTTTTTAGAGGAAAAGATAATACACACCAGTTATATGCAATTATAAAAAAGCTTGGAAAGGATGATTTGTATACTTACTTACAGAAATATCGTATACCTTTAAAAGGATATCCTTACTTAGATGAGATAAATAAGAATAATTTAATAAAAAGATCATTTCATGAATATACGAAACCAGAAAATGTACATTTAACGAGTGCCGATGGAATTGATTTTATAGAAAAATTATTAGTATATGATCCACAAGAACGTATGACGGTAAGAGAAGCTATGTGTCATAAATGGTTTCGTCAGATTCCTAATAGAAATCTGGCAGAAAGAGGCATAGACCCAAATAATCCTAATGTTTAATAAATAAAACGGATCAATATAGTTATATATGTCTAACACATTAACCGTTATAATAACTGCGTCATATATTCCATCGCATCCATCCATCGAGATTATTCGAAATACGATTGAATCATTATCACATATAAATCTGTTAAAACACACCAAAATAATTTTAGCACATGATGGATTGTTAGCAAAAAAAAATAATGAGAAGGCAAATACAATATTATATGCCGGATATCTTGAAAATCTAAGACAATATATTACATCCTTATCTCTTAACTTTTGTCCAAATATAGAAATTACAAAATGTACTAATCATGTACATCTTACGGGAAATGTTCGAAATGCAATATCAGCTGTAACTACTAAATATGTATTGGTTATTCAACATGATTTACCTTTTTTTAAAGATTTTGACATACAAAAGGTTGTAGAAGATATGAATGAAAATAAAAATCTTAAACATATTCGATTCAATAAAAGAAGTAATATAAAGGTCGTATCTGATATTGGTAGAACAAGTGAATCCAGTCAACTATTCGGATTACAAGTAAAACAAACAAATTATACTTACACAAGAACTCCATCTTGGTCAGATAACAACCATATATGCGAAACACAGTATTATAAAGATATTGTGCTAAAAGAATGTTCAGATGGAAGAGCAATGGAACACGATTTAATGAAACAAATTAGAAACGAAACAACACACCAAAAATATGGGACATTTATATTCGGACAATTGAACAATCCTGCTGTAATAAAACATACCGATGGAAGAAGACATAAAAAGCGTTGAAAATAGTTTAAACTTAAAACTCTTATACAACTATAATGCAGCTCTTTATAAAATTTTCAGGTAAATCCAACGTATATGATGTTGACGAATCTCTAACAATCCCTCAATTAAAAAATTTAATAGAAGACAATGAGTATATACCAAGTAACTCACAATATTTAGTATGTAATGACAAAATTCTTCTTAATGGTACTCTTGAAGATAATCAATTAGAAAATACTGATAATATAGAAGTACATTTACGAATATTAGGTGGATCTTGTAGGTATAAAAAGGCATCTTCCAGATTACGTTGGAAAACGAAACTAAAGCGAATGCGTAGGTTGAAGAGAATACGTAGAAAAAATAGACTAAGAAGTAGATGAATAGAATTGATTAAACAGAATGTTGCATAGAATTAATAAGGATAGAAATGGCATTCTATAAAAAAATTACTATTCTATTTTGGATGTTTACGAATAATGTATGTATACAAATTCCCGAAAGAATACACAATTCCTTCATTAAATATGAAAAAAATAACATGTTAACAATAGTTCCCGATATATATAAATATTTAGACTTAAAATTGGAAACATACGATTATAATCACAAAGAAATGCTGTATTCTTATAAGTCTATTTATAAAGATGCATGTGTATATCTGTTAAATAATAAGAATACCTCTCTTTATTTAGGTTGGGTACCTTTGCGAAATGATGTATTACTAACAAAATATTATAAAAATATTACTAAAAAGATAGAATTTGAAACAAACGTGAAGAATGTACCATTATATTTTATAGTGTGTGAAGCTATATCTTCTAATAATACTTTACAAGCAAAGAAGATTTTCTGTAATCCAACTATTGACCTGAATATAGATTTGTATTTACTTAAAGCACATTTATTGAACTTTACTAAAGAACATAACGCAACATTGGATCTATCACCACTTAAAACATACGATAATGGAAGATGGTATTTAATTTTTAATTATTTATGAGCTTGATTAAGACTCGTATAATTGCGATATTTGTACTATAAAAATGATAACAAGAATTTTAAAAAGTGATAACAGTATAATAACAGTATAATATAATTATCACAGGAATGGTTACAAATCTAAGCGGGAGAGCTTCGAATGGAACATTATGTTTTGATAAATACGTCACAAGTAAAAAAGATTGGAAAAACATTGTATATAAAACAATAAAAGCATGTAATATCACTGATTCGTCCGGTAATAAGCGCTTTGATATAGAAGCAAATGAGAATATATATTTTGTTTCACCTGAAACGGTAAAAATAAAAAGACATAAATATTGTGCAGAAATTAAAGTAAACAATAGAATCGGATATATTCCACTAATTAATGTGGCAAAACCATCCTGTAAAGATGTTATGGAATCTGAGAAGAAGTCGTTAGAAGATTTACAAAAGTTATTTGAAAATGGACCAATTCATATAATTACACCAGAAGATGGTACAATATATATGAATTGTTGTAAAGCAGACAAAGTTACACAAACAATTAGGGGGAGAAGTGTTAAAGCGGATTATGTTATACAAGATTCAAGTGGTAATAAATTGCTATGGCTATCACACAAAAAAGGGACAACTGCAAAAGAATTTCAACAATATGGTGGTCTTAGTGATAAAGCGGGGAGTGAAAGTAATAAGGGTTGTATATGTGAACATCGGGAAGTTAAAGATTTCTTAAAGAAGGCGACGGAATATCACGATGGTGAAAGAATTAAACATGCGATATATAGGTCTTTAACTGATGATGATTTAGTGGGTAAAAGTGTATTTGGACCGGATTATAATACAACAAATCCAAAATTTGGACCAGATTTTTGCCAATTTATTGTCCAAGGTAAACCGTCATTAAAAAAATCTAATCAAATTGAGAATTGTTACGAAATCAACTGGTCTGGAATTACTCATAGTTGGAATAATGTACAAATCTTTACTGAAACAGATAATAATTATAGAGCTGTGATGGGTATAACTTTTAAAAATAACAGGAATTTTAAAAGTGAAGGTAAAAAGTATAAAGGTTCGCGGGGTGGTATATATGCTCATAGCTATATACAGGGTAGAAGTGACTGCAAAGAAATTTAGTTCTCACTATTTGACATAATTACTATTTCGGATGATTCTTTTGATTTATTCATTCCATAGGTCCAGCTTGTTTCTATAATCTTATAGTCTTTATACAAATTCCGGATATAATCACAGTTATTATAGGTCATTAACCAATTTTGGGTAATTGATAATGATTCGTATAATTTTTGATGATCGAATGATTCATGCATATCACCATTGTTACCATATAATTTAGATCCTTTTTCTAAATAGTAAGGAGGGTCTAGAAATATTATATTTCTGGGGTTATCTCTATTATTAGTGATAAAATCTTCAAAATCATGATTATAAATATCAAAATAAGTTAGATCAAGATTCCCAATTCTATCAATAGAAGATGTTGTGAATCGTTTCTGAGATGATTCGAATGAAAATCCACCAGATAGTGTTGCGCCACTAAATGAACAGCGATTAATAACAAAGTACATTGTGCTTTGGTCTAATACACAATCTTCACTCATTATTCTTTCTCTAAAATATGTAAACGCATCTTTATCGACCTTTCCTATTTTTTGTCTAAGATTTAGTATTAAATTTGCTTTATCTGACTTACAAGTTTTCCAGAAGTTGAATAGCGGAAGAAATTTATCATTTGCGATAATATTTAGCTTGTAAGTATTTTGGATATGAAATTCAAATGAACCTCCGCCAAAGAACGGTGAAACAATATTGTCAAAGTCTCTAATGTTAAAATTCTCATTCAATATATCTTCTAATTTTTTACAAGCTCGTGTTTTTCCTCCTGGATATCTTAGAGGTGATTTATTACTTATATTATCCATTATAGATCTATTAACATTTACATCTTCAGTTTAAATCATTTTTATAATTTGACTAAAGAATATAACACAACCTTAGACCTATCATCACTAAAAACATATGATAGTGGAAGATGGTATTTGATTTTTAACTATTGATTTCTCTGAAAAATGATTTATTTTTTGTAATATATTACATAAAAAGCATATAAATACAATTCAAGTGTAATATATTACACAAGAATGATAACACTCGCAAGAGAGAAAAACAATACATCTCGTATGAGAACGTATGTTAAAAATAAAGAAGACGAAAAATGGTTAGAATATGAACACCAGTCTATAGTAAAACATATTGAAGATAATCCTAAGGATATAATGTACCATTGGTCCAATATACCTGAAAATTTATTAGAAGATTCCGGTTATATAAATGATAAAAATCGCACACGCAAAAGGCGTATGATTGCCAGAGCTGAACAAAGATCAAAAAATAACGAAAAGAAAAAACCCCCTCAAGAATATGGATTAGATGGTTTAGGATATCGTTATACAGAAAATGGTGAAATAATATACTTGCCACAGCAATCTAAATATAGAACTTCTAACTTACTAACAGGATCTGAACTGGGTACATTTCATATCGCATGTGAAATTATCATGAATAAACATCCAAATAGTAAAGGGTATTTGTACTATACTTATAAACTACAAGCCGATGTTAAAGATTATTATGAATTGAAAGGTCACATAGTATCCATTAAATTTCAATGCGAAACCCATTACAATCCTCGAAAATCGGATTATAAGGTGGAGAAACTTTATAAAGAACAAAAGGAATTTATAAAAATATTAAATAAACCTTGGACTGGAATTGGATTGATGTGTTTACCATGTGGATATGGGAAATTTGAGATTGCTTGTCATTTTGCTGCGAAATACGATAAAATAATAGTGATTTCCCCTTTGAAAATTGATACACTGCAAGCCTTTGAAAGAATTAAACCTTATATTCCGAATCATAACACACTTTTATTTGATTCTGATAAAGATGGAACTACTGATTTAGAAGAACTCGAAAATATATTCAAAGCTTCTAAGTATTGTATTTCTACTACTGAAAAATCTGCCACAGAAATATTGAGTAAATATAATTATGAGGAAGATGTTTTGATTTTAGTAGACGAAATTCATGATTATCATGAAGAACATAAAATATGGGAGTTGTTAAATCAAACAAATGCAACTAAATTAGGTATGACTGCAACAAAAACTGAAAATTTGGTGAATATCACGAATGAATTGATATATTTACCCTTAAGTAAAGCGATTGAACAAAAGAAAGTATGCGATTATGAAATATATTTACCTATTTTAGATGAAAATAACGAATTTGAAAGTTGTATACCCGAGGAATTATCAAATTGTAATAATATTGACATTCTATCAAAAGTTTTGTTTTTAGTGACGGGTATGCATAATTATGGATTTAGACATTGTATACTGTATTTGCCAACTATTGAAGACTGCAAAGAATATAAAATAATGCTTGAAAAAGTATTTGAAGAATATTACGGGGATGAATGTTTAGTTGGTATTATAACTGCTGAAACGTCATCGGATGATCGTAAAAAGGCATTAAATACTTTTAAAACTGATTTGAAATTTACATTCTTATGTAGTGTTCGAATTTTAGACCAAAATGTGGATATCAAAATATGCGATTCAGTCTTTATTACAAAGATATCTTCTTCTACATCTGAAGTAAGAACATTACAAAGATTGGGCAGAGCCTATAGATGGGTTGAAAATCATCCGAATAAAGTGGCTGGATGTTTTCTATGGACAAATAGTGACAACGATTTATGTAATATGCTGAATATGATTAAGAGTGAAGACCCCGGATTTTATAAAAAAGTAAAACGTATTTCTGCGAATTATTCAACTCCCAAAAAAAAGCGAACAACAAAAGAAAACTATCATACAAAGTCAACACAATCATTTGTTAAAGTTAAATGTGTGAGTTTGAAAGAAAGAATTGAACAAAAATTTAAGAGTTTAAGTAAATATTTCGAAACAAATGAGAAGCCACCATCACAATCTAAAACAGACAAACATAATGAGACATATGGATTCAATTTAGGAAAGTTTTGGTATCACTTGATGCATGGTATAAATAAGGAACTATTTGAAGATGCGAAAAAGAAATCACCAAATATGAAGAAGGCATATGATAAATATTTGGAGAAGAGAGATGAAGAATCGAAAAAAGATAAAAAAACAACACCACAAAAATTGAAGATTTTGATTGAATGTTTTAAGAATACTGATTTTACACCATCAAGATCTGATACAGACAAACATAATGAGACATATGGATTCAATTTAGGAATGTTTTGGAGTAACTTGATGCAAGGTCAAAATAAGAAACTATTTGAAGATGCGAAAGATAAATCACCAAATATGCAGAAGGCATACGATAAATATTTAAAGAAGAGAGCGGAAGAATCGAAAAAAGTTAAAATTCCAACACCACAAAAATTTAAGATTTTGATTGAATGTTTTAAGAATACTGATTTTACACCATCAAAATCTAAAACAGACAAACATAATAAGACATATGGATTCAATTTAGGACAGTTTTGGAGTAACTTGATGCAAGGTAATAATAAGAAACTATTTGAAGATGCGAAAAAGAAATCACCAAATATGAAGAAGGCATATGCTAAATATTTGTTATGGAAAGCGGAAGAATCGAAAAAAGATAAAAAAACACCACAAGAGAAGATGAAGATTTTGATTGAATGTTTTAAGAATACTGATTTTACACCATTACAATCTAAAACAGCAAAAGCAGAATACGATAAGACATATGGATTCAATTTAGGAGTGTTTTGGAATAGCTTGTTGCATGGTATTAATAACAAACTATTTAAAGATGCGAAAGATAAATCACCAAATATGAAGAAGGCATATGCTAAATATTTGTTATGGAAAGCGGAAAACTCTCATAAAAATGATTAACACCTAAGTGGTTAAACTAATTAAATGAGAACATTTTTTTAAACATGAATAATGCTAGAGTAATTTTGTGTAATAGAGAAAATATATGGCTCTTTGCAGAAAACAGAATAATATATATTACATCAGAAACGGGTCATAAATTAGTTCCTAATCAAACGGTTTCTTTTGAAAATGAATCTTTGGCACCAATATGTACAACAGATATTGAATTCATCGGAGATACTATTCAAGCACTTTTACAACTATATGAATTGTATTCGTTAAGTATTGACAAAATTGTTTCTGGTAAAGTTGATAAAAATCATGCGATTATTGTTGGAAGGTTATGTATTTCGAGTAAGACTCGTTATGGTATTACTTCGAAAGGATTACAAAGATATTTATTCATTCCGAGAAATAGAGCTTATCCAAACTACATAGTCGCCTCTAAATTGAAACAAACATCTATTGATGTATATTGTTCAATTGAAATAGAGAAATGGGAAGATTCTAAAAATCCTTATGCGAGTTTAGTTGAAGTGATAGGGAACGTAACCGATTCATCGATTTATGAAAAGGTTATAGTTGGTTCATCTAATTTACTTTCACGGTCCAGAAATAAGGATCATAGAGAAGAAACTAAGAAGTTTAAAGAGCAAAAGACCATTGTCTCTAATATCGATGAAGATTGGACTGAAATAGTTACAATGTCGATTGATCCATTAGGTTGCAGGGATATTGATGATTGTTTATCTATTAAATACATCGATTCGATTATTGAAATTGCAGTTCATATTGCAGCTCCTACTCGATTATTTGATAAACAGTCTAAAACTGGTTTGATTTCATGTGAGCAAATAACTAGTATATATGGGGATTTGAAAACCTATCATTTGTTACCCGAGATAATTGGCACGAACAAAGCATCATTGCTACCCAATCAGGAGAAGTATTGCATTTCAGTAATATTTTCGAATATTTCGCAGCCAAGAATAGTAAGAACTAAAATTCGAAATAATTTTGCTTTATCTTACGAGGAAGCTGAAAACATGGCTGAATACAAGGATTTGTATAATGGGTATGTTGAACTATTTAAGGATAAACCAGAAGACTCGCATGTATTGGTAGAAAAGTTAATGATAAGGGCTAATGAATTTGTTGCACAATATTTGGTAAAACATTCAAAAAGTAATGCATTATTAAGGAAAACTGTAAATAATATAGGAACTTGGTATTTACCCTATAGTGACAATTATAGCAATAAGCACGAATCATTGGATTTGGAATTATATACTCATTTTACTTCTCCTATACGAAGGTATGCGGATCAATTAGTCCATAGGCAAATCTTCGATATTCTTGATGGAAAAACTCCAGAAAAATTAGAGAATGATGAAATCGTTAATTTGAATTTAGTAAAAAACAAGATTAAGCTCATCGATTCACAGCTTAAGTGGAGTATGTTGGCTTTTCCGGATTGCTATATTCAATTAAAAGGTAAGTTACTATATCAGAATGATTTGTATGCAAGAGTAGATATTGTTGAACCGAAAGAAATGCGTATTTCGATTCCTTTGATATCAAGAAAGATTACTGATTTAGTAAAAATCGTAAATAATAGTGAGTCAAACAGTTTCAGTTTGGAATATAATGAAACAAAGCTTGATATTTCCAATGAAGTAGAATTACAAGTCAATTTATATTGGACAAGCTCTGAAGGATTAGATGGATTTCGCTTTGAATGGATTAATCCTCCAATTTGTGAATGGTTAAGTTGTTTAGATACTTAAATACAATTTTGGAGTGATATTATTCAATTTTTTATTCTTTCTTGCTTTTCTAAAAGTTCAACTTACAAAAAAATGATTTTTCTTCTTCTTATATACAAAAAAACAACAAACTTAAATATTCGCAAAATATGGGCGATACCATTGATGTGAAAGATGCAAAAATGAGAGCTAAATTCAAGGCAAGCAATGCTAAATTCAAGGCAAAAATGAGAGCTGAATTAGAGGCAAAAATGAGAGCTGAATTAGAGGCAAAAATGAGAGCTGAATTAGAGGCAAAAATGAGCTGAATTA
>Ga0257110_1000515_pt1 | contig 18635 bp, 15 predicted proteins | sample LP_taG_7_FD_190184 | JGI IMG/M metagenome (GOLD analysis project Ga0257110, IMG submission 190184) | Marine microbial communities from Northeast Subartic Pacific Ocean, Canada - LP_J_2015_P26_10m | ecosystem: Environmental > Aquatic > Marine > Oceanic | place: Canada: Northeast Subartic Pacific...
GACAGCACAGGACGGAACTAGGCATTGGCAACACGGTACAAATAGAACCCCAAGAAGGCAGGCTGATAATATTCGACTCGGTTGGACCCAGAATGTCACCAGGTTCTGATCGCGGGCGCGAAGCATTGCCGGATAACCTAACCGAATGGACTGCGGAACATGTTTTGCAGTGGCTGGAATCACTTGGAGTTACTTCTTTTCTCACAGAAGCAGATGGCATAACTGGAGCCGACATTTTAGAACTAAAAATATCTTCCATCAAAACACCCAGTGAATTGAATTACGTTAGATCTTTTTTTATGTGTAGTCAAGGCGATGTAGCCACAATAATGACCGCAATCGGCGACCTTGGCGATGTCTCCATGGACGCTGCGTTTACCGACCTTTGTGCTGCATAGACATGCCGCTGCCAAAGCTTAGTGCAACGGCGCCTTCTTTAATAAATGGAATAACGAGTGCGCGTTTTTCTACAAACAAACGCCCGCTAACATGGTGTGAACTTGTGGCTTTGTCTATATACTTTTTACGTTCTATTTACCTGAAAGCATGGCAGGGGCCTTTCCGGTCGGGCCGGTGCATGCGCTGCTTCGGGAGATGGCGCCGCCGTACCCATTTGCGGGAATTAAAACTGAGTGGCCAACGCTTTTTGAAAAGCCACACTCGGCCGCTGCACTGCATTATCTTTCATCTGCCACCATATCCGAGCCCGCCAAGATCGACCGGGCACTTGCGCTGCTCGGGGTATTACAGGCCAGTGATGGCGCCAGCTTTGCAACGGTACAGCACCCCTTTAAAGTCGGCAATCTCGAGACCGACGGCGGGCTAGACTTTAAGACGCTGCTTCATGCGCACGCTACCAATGTGTGGTGGACAGCCGCCCTTGCCGAAATCAAAGCAAGGGGTACCTTTAAAACAAAAGTGGTGATGCAGGCGCTTTGCAGCGCCCACCGGCACCACATTGCGGCAGGTGAATGGGGCGGCGACCTGTCGCTGCGGCCGGCTTCGATGCGCCCAGAGTTTCTAGCCGCAATCAACCTGGCCATAATTGCCGCGACGGTAGAGAACGGGCTGTTGCAGACTGGAAACACCGACAATAAGTACGCTGCCGCGGCCGTCATGGCAACGCTTGCGTCTGGAACCGTAAAGGGGTGGGCAGGGCGGTACCGAGACAGCCTTCGGGTCGAGGCTGCGTTGACGTTCCACGACCCGCGTACCCGCCAGCCGATGAGCGCCATTCACGCCCAGGCGCTGCTGCAGCTTTTTGCCGGAACGCTGACCAAAGCGGCGTCCGATCGGCTCCGGCTAGCGGTGGCGCTCAACGGCACAATGACTGACTACAACAAAGACGCGCTGCTGGCCAACCCCGACGGCATTACATCGTTTCTTGGGCCCGCGGTCGACGCGCTAGTAGCTGCGCACCAGCCCCCCCCTGCGCAGCGGATAGACCACTTTCAATTCCAGCCGCGCTGCCCGCCATAGCACTTTAAAAAACACAAGCAGCCGTCGGGTTTGCCACTGGCCAGTGGCAGTCGACGTCGCAGGGCACGCGAACATTCCCGTTATTTACGTGCACGGCCACGCTGGCCGAATATAGCAGCACGGCCAGCATTTTTTTAACTCTGCTCGCAGCCCGGGCACAACTGCTGCGCAAAAGTGCACTGCAGCAGCAGTGTCATTCATGGCAAAAGAGGCCCGTGTTTTGATTTGCAGCCGCGGTGCTTTCAATATATATGCATGCCAAATGACACCCAAAGCTATTGCATGCAAAGGTCTACAAACGAGGCATACATTTCTTCATCAGCGCCGCTGCCGCCACCCCCGCCGGGGGGGGCAGCCCCTCCGACGGCAGGTACGTCGGCACCATCGGAACCCTTTGTTGCTTGTCGCATAACCGTTAACGTTCCTTGCCCATTCTCAGTACGAAATCGAATAGTGTACGTTTGGTCAGGGTCGGGGAATAGTTTTTTTGCATCTTCCCGCAAGGCATTGCGGGTAGCGGGAGAAGCAACAAATACGGAAGGGGGCGCTATACTTGTAAACAGTGTAATTCCTGTTGGGAATGAAAACCCCGGGCCCATCGCAGACGTGAATTGAATAGAAAAATCCGTATTTGCAACTGTGTCCTGGAGATTTTCTGTTATAGCATAGCTGTAGTCGCCGGGCTGATCGGATGATAATAGGGAATTAAGGTGGCGTTGGCACATTTGGTTGAAATAAGCATTTTTCGGTTCTAATGGAGCCAGACATTGCCAAACCTGGTTCATAAAACTGCCGACAAATTCCGGCGAAGGAACATTATCCGCACCATCGTTGCTCATGCTTTTACACTTTGCAATCAATCACCGTCCTACCTGATTTGATTTGTGCTATTCCAATTTTTACAAACTTTGGCGCAGGCTATATATAGCATCATCAATTATTTTCAACTAGCTGCAGGGGTGGTGGTAATTTGGGAAAAGGAAAACACTGGTGACATAAACACGACAATTTTCAATTCCGCGTTACGTGCAAACGTTGGTCTGGGCTGTATATACGACACCATCGGTTTCTTTGAATTAAGCGGCAAATGTCTAAGTCTCAGGGGGCACCCCCCCGTACACTATCCAACCCCGGTGAAAATCAGCCCGCGGCCAAAAGGGGAACAGGCCCCGGCGAAGAAGACAAGCCGCCCGTTTTCGAAGAAGTTGTTCGGGCAATTGCTTTGAAATGGGGTGATGGTCTTGAGGAGTTTTCCGTAACGGTTGATGGCACTGCGGGAAAAATTGCGGTAGTGAAAGGCCAATATGCAGCAGTGTTTACACTTGATGGCAAAACTTGTTACCGGGTTATGAAGGCTGATAATGGCACCGACGACGTGGGCGACCAAAACAGCATGCTTCGCCAGCAAAAACACATTGATCCCAAGATTCAAGCCGATTTTATCTTTCCCAGCAAGATGACTGGAATTCAGGAAACCACTGCCGACGGACAACCGTTTTTTTATCAGTACCAAACAATGGACTACGGCGGGGACGACTGTCAGATCTGGCTAAAAAATCTCAAAGAACGCCCCGACGATACAATAATATTTGTATCCAGCCTCATTCTATTTTTAAGCAGATTTGTTGAAAAGTGCCTTGCGGACAAACGCTTTTCGGTCTTTAGCTCGGACATTAAGCTAGAAAACATTGTGTGCAAATACAACGAAGAAACTAAGGTCTATCACTTTAAACACATCGATTTAGATTCGTGGTCAGTGTATTTCCACGCACAAAAAGCCGTGGATATAACGCACGCCGTGACAACCTATCAGCCGATACTGCTATCGTATCACGAAAAAGTCATAGAAGACATTACAGAAGGCAAAGACCAAGAGTACAATCTGGCGGTATTGCAGTACGAAATGGTCTCGTGTTGCTTGCTCACAGTGTTCTCAGTTTTTGGCATTCGCTATGTGCCCGAAACCATCGGGGCGCACCCTGGATTCATACACGGTGGAATGCCCAGAGCAACATTTATTGCCTCATGCATAAATAAAGTAAACCGGAAAGGCAGACAACATAGTATTGTCAAAGGTTACGATATTACATACCTGGCCGGCTTCTGGAATCAAGAGCTTGAAAAGATCAAAACGTATTTGAAGTCGGATTCTACGACATTGTCGTATTTTGCATCGTTTACCGACCTTTGCACTAACTAGATGGCTGTATATGTATATGCCCGCTGCCCGGGCCAGTTCATATATACACTACAATTCACTTCTGCGATTGTACAAACATTGGGCGGGCCGGACATGATTGGGCAGCACTGCACTTAAGGTGGGTGCAGTGCGGTGCCTGCAAATAATATACCTGATAGAGGAATCGCGTGTATCGCATATATACACTACAATTCACTTTTGCGATTTTACAGACATTGGTCCGGGCTATATACGACACCGCTATTGTTTCTTTTTAAGTAACCGTCGACATTTCTGACCCGCTGAAAACAATGGCGAAAAAGTTGGCATTGCCGAGAGATATACGCCACACAATTTACGACTTACTTGATCCCGGAACTATTGAAAACGCGGCAACTGCTACCAATGATGATATTTTGATACAACGTCGAGACGACTTTAGGCACGATGCGCGTGTCGAGTTCATGCAGCGAATAAAGGAAGATAAGGTAATGGTAAAAGACTGTATAGCCGCAGCAAAAGCATTTGGGAAAATTGTTCTTTTGCCCGACATGACAGCAGAAACTATTGTTTTGTCATTTGAGAACATGCTCCAAAAAAGGCGCGCCAGGCATACGATTAAAGGACCCATGAATGACGTTGCGCTGATTTTGGCAGCGTTTTACTCGCAACGACTTGGCAAAACAAAACGGAACGAACCTAAACACGACGTAACAAAACCGTGGGCTGCCAACATTACGGCCAATGGCGAGGTGCAGATGAATTCTACGCCCGAAGAAGATTATTACGGGGACCGCACTTTGCAGATTACGATAAAAACATCATATACTATAAAAACATCAAATACTGATCAGATAACGACGTATGCATCGGTACATTTTGAAGTGGATCGTGAGATAATTTCCGGCCTCCAGGTCCGCGTCGAGGAGGCCGCGGAATTTGTTGGCGTAAGCGACGTTATGGATAGTTATAACTATGGGTTGTTTGATGAGGTTACAAGCTTTGTAGGCACGGTGGCGGAAACTGCGCCAATCAGAGATCCAGAGACCACACTGAAGGCTTGGGCATGGATTTTGTTTCGTCTTTTTTTTATATCGCGACAAGATAAGGCGGCCATTGAGCACAAGATGGTTCCAATACTTATGACGCGTGCCTTTTTTACCGATCTGGCAGTGTAGACACACACTCTCTGTGCAAAGCTTGCGCAGACTTAGCTCGGCTGCGGCGCGCTCGTCCTCTTGGCATGCAGCGCCCGGTAGATCTGGTCATTGCAACGGCCCACCACACTCTTGGGTAGCGCGCTTTGATTCCGTCGATGCGTATACCGAGAGGCCCGGCGTGGCTAGTCCTTTTTGGGCGGTGTCCACCCAACGTACACGATTGCCATTCCAACCCCCATTCCAAAAATATCAAACGACATGTACAACGGGCCCGGGTCGTAGTTTAGGTGATTTGTGATATGATAGTGGTGGTGGGCCACCGGCGATAGGCTGCCGGCGGCGACAGTGTGCAGCCAGCACAGCAGATTAATCCCGCAGTAGCCCCCAGCCCCACAGCAGGCACACCAGCCAATGGTAATCCCGGACACGAGCCAGGCCGTGAAGATGGCCTGAACGGGAATTGTTGTTACCCGCGAGTTGATGGCATCTAGGTGCTCGGCCGGCTGGTTCCGGCCAACGCCCTCGCCAAACAAGAGGTGGTACAGTGATGACAGAAACGTCACCATGCCAACCAGCACAAGAACCCAGCGGGTGCCCCTAACTATCGCAAAAACACCGACCGCAACAAACAGGACGGTCATAGCGCAAATGATAACAAGCTCGACGGTGTCCACGCAGCCATCGTACAGCGAACCAATCGGGCCATCCGGCTTGCCGCACGACCGGCATCCCACAAGCCCATCAATCGCCCCAAAACAACTCATTGCGTATATCAGTAAATAGTATGCCCTGATATATATACACCCCCACAAGTATCTCACCAGCAATATGCAAAGAGTAGATCCATTTACAGGAATTGAATATTCAGACAGTGATGATGAGTTTGAAACTGGCGACGAGTCCGAACTAACCGATAGTGTCGGCACTAAACCGCCAGGGGGCACCACCAACCCAACTTCCACCGCCACCAATCCGGGCGGGGGTGATGGCAGCGGTGGCAATAGTGATGGCGACAGCCCCCCATCAGACAAATCGCCAGGAACAACGTATGTCCAAGCGTCGCTTTGTGTCGGCAGCGGCATTACAATTCCCACGCAGCAGTGGAACTTTAAGGGGTCCCGCCCGATCGTGGGCTGCCTGCCTCAGCAACGTTATACTGATGGAAACAAAGAAAATGAGAGCATAATTTATAAAACGTTGTTTAAATCAGGGCGCTCAGACGAGGGGAAGCAAATTGCGTTGACCAGTGGCAATGTCCCCGTGATTATGGCGTGGCGTCGGCCGTCAAAAGAGGGAAACCTTGGTACATTTTTATCTGCAATGCTTTTTAAGCCCACCGACGACAGTGCCGCGCGCCTTCTTATCCGCAAAAACTTGGCGGGTTCAGGCCCCACGGGGTCATACATTGGCCTGCCATCGTTTGTGCCATCTGGCAAAACCATGCTAAAGACCACGCTTGTCTACGGCCTGTATACAGTTGTGTCGGCGTACGCTGTGACACTTACTGCCATGGCAGGGCTTTTTTCGTACTTTGGCATGTTGCCGGCGTTTGCCGGCGGCGCCGCTGCCGCGGTTCCAAAGGCAAACGCCGCGGTCGACAGTGCCGTCGAGAAGTACAACACATTTGTCGCCAGGAATGCGCTTGTACTTCCTACGTTCATGGTGCCAGGCAATGATATTAATGCCGCAGCGGTCAAGCATCTCAATGCCAGAAACATCAACGCCACTGAAACGGTTGTTGGCGCCTCGGGCATCGATTCAGTCGCGCGAGATGTTGACGATGAAATGGGCAGGATAGAGCACCCAAACAACACCCGAATGAAGTTTTACAAGGAAGTGGTGATGTGCGCGGCGCTGAAAGAGTACATCCAGCGCCAGTCGGCAATGTACCCGCCGTTCAATTGCCTGGAGACTGACGTTCTGCAAAAAGAAACGCTGCAAGAGCTGCTTCGGCATTACGACACCAACGACGACGAATACAACACCCGGTGGAGCGAGGCGGTTGTGGCCTGTGTCAATAAGATGGGCGATAACCAAATCAAGCTGACGTGTCTGTTTATGCTGATGACCGGCGGCGCGTATGAAGCCAATTACAGGGATGCCGCGCAGCTTACAATGGCATGGAGCAGCGAGTTGCCGCCCCCCAGGCCCATGAAGCGAAGCTCCCGCCCAAATTTTTTAAAACTAATGGACATGACCTACGCACCTGCCGCCGCAACTCGAAGCGATGGCGCTGCGATTGGCAGCACGGACACCGAGGTCATTATTGCATACCACTTTCCGTTTGTGGGCGCTGCTCGATACATAACTATAACGGACGACTCCCAAATCCGCGGGGATAACTCCCAGGTCACCGAAGCCAACTTGCTGGAAAAACTCTGTGGCGATGCAATTAACATTCAAATGGGCGGCAGCGGCAGCGATAGTACGGAGGCATCCCTAAAAACTGCAAATTTAGTAATGGCCAACAAGGGCTACGCTTCACAGGCTGCCGTGACTGTGCCATCCAGCCTTCGGCGGCGGCTGCTGTCGATCCTGGCGCTCTTCGAGAGCGTGCCATCGGAGTCGTTTGCGCCGGGCCGTGTCAATATTCATCACGATGACGTTGTTCCAGAGTACACAACGTATACGGTTGCCCCCGGCAGCGACCGGCGCGCGTTTTACGACATATTCCACACTGTTGCAGGTTTCGAGCAGACCCGCGCGACAAATGTGATGGAAAGCCAGGCGCTTTATTTTAAATTCCAGATCGATGTGCCCGGCATTCCCACGTCCGAGATTTACCGGTTTCTCAATGCTGTGCAGTGCATGAGCAAGTGCAACACCATTTACTACTCATTCACCGGCATCAAAGTAGCTAGCTAGCAGTGCCGCCGCTCCAGAGGGGGCGTTTTGATGCGATAGCCCGGCTAGCAATAAGTGCACCCCCCACCGCAACCAAATGAATAGGCAATGCAGTTAGCCGCTGCCATGCCGCAGCGGGCGCCGAACAGCAGTAATACAGTCACACACAACTGGGCGGCTTCGCGCGCACGGGGGGGCGCTACGGTCCCTTAATGCATAGATTGCATCATTGGTAACATCACCACGTGGATTTGGCCCAAAAAATGGTTCTGCTGTAACATTGTTTGGCCCGTATGGTGGCGGATTCAAAGCATTAAACAGATCGTAGCCAAGTTTTTGTAAAAAGTCGTGGAGTTTCATAAGGTCGCAATCGGGGCGCGTGTACGCCACCTCCAAAAGAATATACTGCACAACCCGATTGCAAAGTAGATGACGGGCCCCATCAAGAACGCGTAGCTCGAACGACTCGACGTCGATTTTTATTAAAACGACATCCTCGTCTATCACCGCATCAAGAGGAACTGCGAAAATGGTTGCGACCTTGCTATCATTTGCGGGTTGGTTGGAAATCCTTCCATTGCTTGGGTTAACAGTAGATGTTGCGCCTATTGACACCTTCTCCGTTATGCTGCCAAGTGCGTTTTGATAAAGGCGATGACGATGCCCCCAACCGTTACGAGCCACCGATGCTTGTATTTTGTTAACATTTGATGTCATTGGTTCAAACGTTGTTACATGGAGACCATGTGCAAGCATTAGCAACGTAAACCATCCAATATTTCCCCCGATATCCACAGCAACGCCCCCCTTTGACAGATTTGCGCCGATTACTGCCCCTTGAATAAACGTCCAGACACCTTCATCGAATAGCTTTCGTCGGTGGATTGTGCCAGATATGACCCGATCAAACATTGGATTGTGCGTGTCGATGTAATACGGGGCAGTCGAAAATGGGTGGCGGATTTTGCACGCAATGCACTCGCGTGCAAAAGTTGAATCAACTTTAACCCAAAAGCTATCACCACATGAGACAGGACTGTTCTGCATTGGGCATGGTGATAAAACCAGTGAATTGCTAGAGCCACCCCTTGCGCTTTGAAATTTGCAAAACCCGCCACCATGCTGCCGGGTCGATATGGCAGCAGGCCAGACAGGCACACACGGGCCACATTCTCCGGATCTAGACGGGGGCGACATTTTTTGCACCGCCAGGGGGCCCGAAGAACCCGCCCGCATGGAACCTTTTGCTCGCCGCTGCAGAAGCGCCGCCACTATCACTATGCACAGCCATAGTGCGCACCACCGCATCGTTGTCGCCCGCATTGCGTCTACCGTGGCAAGTTAACGGTTATATACACGGTAGCGGCCGCCCGCAAAGGAGTGGAGCCGCAATAATGCGGGGGCAATTTGTGAATGGACTTTGCTTGCATTATTTACTTATCCGTAAAGTGCAACGTTGCACTTTTAAATACCCTTGCCAGATAACGCTTAGCGCTTCTGCGCCGCACAATTGATCGAGTGGCGATGGAAGTACTCGAGGCTCTTGACGGCTACCATGTGCTCCGGGCGATGGCGCCACCCGGAACCGTAGTCACCGAGTTGCCGATTCGGGCCCGGCACGCCGTTTTTGAGCTTACAGCGGCCATGGCCAACGGCCCCGACGCGGTTGTGGAGATGTCAGTGATCAAGGCGCTGGGCGTTATTGAACAAAACGTTGATGGCAGGGTGCCTATTTCGGCGCAGATTGGCCTCCAGCTGCTGGCGGCGGCTTCTTCTGCACGGCCGCTGGCGGGCGATGCGCTGCACGCCATTGCAGCGGTGGAGCTGCCGGGGAAGTCGGTTCGGGCAGACCCGGGCTTTGGGGTTCGGCACTATATTGTCAAAATGTTTGGAAGGGAGTGCATTCGGTACTGCATTGAAACGTCCGAAGAGTCGGTCATCTGGTTCAGGGATGACTGCGCCGCCGATACCCCGGGAATGGTGCAAAAAATTGTCGACTCAATGGTTGCGCACGCGAAGAACCGGAATTGCGCGCCGGCAGACACTGTGGGCACTTTTGCCGGACTGTTTACACAAGCGTGTCGCGCTGCCATGGAAAAGAACGAGTAGTACAACACAATGAGTTGTATTTGCACATGCACCGAAAGTTTTTGCGTTTTGGGGGCTTGGAGTATATCCGGTAGTATTGTAACAAGGGCAATAAAGAATGCAAGCTTTAAAGAGGCAGAAGACGGGTGCCACCGGGTTTGAACATCGCTGGGATCCCGGCGGCAGCACGACGCATGAAGATCGTCTTTTTGATGTTGGCCGCGTAGGCAAGATTGCCGAAGGTATTCAATATATGTATGAATCAGAACAGCTGACCGACGCTACGTTTACCGAGCGGCAACGAAACATTTCCGAATATGTAGCTGTCGCGTTAGAAACCCGACCGGGAGTGCTGGTAGAAACCATTGTAGGTTTCATAATGTATGGGGCGGGGCAATCATTGTCAGTTCCAAACGGCGAATTGTTTATGAGTGATGTGATTTATTATGTCGCGGCTAATTTTTATGCACAGTTCCCCGAGTGGCGCAATCGTTCCGCGGGCTTGCGTGGTACATTTCCAGATGACATCGTGGCGCACCTTTATAGCCGATTTAGCCCATACGAAACTCTTCAGCGTTACGAACTTGATACCGTTAACTACAATGCGCTGTGGCCAAAAGTGATTTTTGGGGACAGGGAGGGCATTTCTCAAAAGAACGAAATTGAAAAGCTACTCGCATCCAGTATTGGGTTTACAAAAAACCTAAGGGGGGGGGGCCCCGTCCCTGTAACACGTGTGGCATGTGAAATTGAAATTGGCCCCCTACTTCTACAGGGCGTACCCTATTTCCAGGAGAGGGGCGCCAAATGGAGGTGTGGGGGGGGCCCTCTGTTCTCATTTGATGATGGCACGGTGACCAAAATACCCATCTTTAACAGGCAATTGGGCAAAAAACTGCCGTTATTGCAAACGGTACTATCCCAACGCGCAACCACAACACATGCGGCTGTACGGGCGTGGTTACGAGAATGCGGCTCCGTCAAAGGCATAAAAGACGACGACGATGCAAACGAATTTAAAGATGAACTCTTTGCGCGTACTAGCGATGAGTTACAAACGTTTTTGGGCATTTCACAAATTGCAGCAAAAATGGCACATTTCCAATTAATCGAGCAGGAGAATATGCCTTTGGACATTGTAATTAGTAAAGTCAACCGCAGGGCACGATCTAATTCTGGCAGAGGGGAAAAAACTCTACCATGGCAAGTCGAGCTAATGATTCTAATTGAATTATACGAAAAATCGCCGGAGTACCCCAAACTCTTTTTGGCGCTCGATAATGACCGAAAAGTTCAGGCCATTGACGCAAGCTTGATGGACCCTAACCCTAACCCGAATGATGATGGTCTTGACCCTGGCCCACAGTATCCGCAATACCAGAGTATTATCAGCCACTACAAGATCACGATTGCGGATATCGACGACCGGCTTGAGAAGTTTCCACCCATTGTGCGCAACATCTTAAGAGCGGAACGCGACGTAACCCGTTTGTTCCATCTGCGAGTAAGACCGGACCGGCGCTCCGCAATCCAAGAGATGCTGACCATCCGCGGCTACGAAACGAAATCCAATTACTGGCTTTCGGACAATCTGTTGCAGTTTATTACCGATTGGTACATGCATGGCTCGCTGGTGGCTTTGGGGAGTGGCGAAAAAATGCGAACAAATATTAACCGTGATATACACGAAGGTGTCCAGAAAGCGCTGACGTCTATTTTCAACCGCAAAGTCTCGCTTGAAGTAATGAACGATGCCGATGCCGGGAATGATGTGCTTGCCCCACTTTCGCGCGTTTCCGGGTACCAAGCCCGACGGTTCCGTTACATAACCCGTGAATTAAATATAGTCCCGTTTTTAAACGCAGTATTTAAGCCGCTACACGATCGTCGAACGCCCCCGGAACGCCTTGATGTGGTCGATCTAACGTTTGCGGCCATTCTTGCCAAGCTGGACACTGTTCGGCAGGAAGACCTATCGGGAGCATCGCTGCAAAAACTGCCTGCCGGTACTCCGGATTGGATTAAGCATGAGTACGGATCAGACCATCATTTACCGGTATACGACTTCTTCGCCATTTTTCGGTTCAGCAAATTGATGAATAAGTTACTTATACTGTGCAGCCACAGCAAGCATAATTTAAAAGTCGTAATCGAACAGCTGAAAAAGTCTCATACTGTAGGTCTTTCTATCAGGGTAGTGGCATATACCGAGTTTGCAAAAATGCTGCTAGAGATACACCACAACGGTGGGCCACCAGACATTTTGCGAGCCGAAGATGATGGAACCCCTCGCAGCCCGCAACAAAATGGAACTGACGCATTTGAAGCTGCGAATCGCAAATTTGAAGAAATGCGTGCAAAGGAGGAACACAGACACTTATTGATTAATGTGCTTCAAGTGCGCATTAAAGATTGGCTGGAAACGCATGCAGCTGAAGTAGCCCCACGGGTAGGGGGGTTTCATTTCGTGGCATTTCTGTTAACACTCTCCGGTTATGGTGGTCTTGAATCGGTTGACGAAGATGAGGCGATGATGGGCCACATTAAGGTGGATGAATGCCTGGATCAGTGCATGGCTGACTTTGCAGCCAACCTTATCGGATCATCTGGGGATGCCTTATTGTTGATTAATGATCCTCTTAAGATTGCAAAACGTATCTGTGCTAACCCCCTGGGGAATTTTAGAACCGGCCTCAACCGGGTTGATTTTACAGTTCCAGGAAGCAACGTTACCGGCCATTTTATACAGTCACAACGCGCTCCAACCATTTGGGGGTTTCGATTCTTTACAAAAGTAACGACAAGCAACTATGTTGGGGACGCTTTCTTCTGGCAACGCCACAAATCCTTTAGATCTAGGTTTACGTGGAAGGGCATTCCTTATGATGAGTATGCGCTGGCCGTGACAGGCGATTACACAGATTCCGCTATCTGGGACAAAATTCAGGATTGCTCAATATGGGATAGTATGTCCTTGAATAAGGATGCACACATTGAAGTCATGAAAAAAATTGCCTTGAAGTACATTCAAGAAACTGGCACTGGTGATAATGTGGATGATGGCGAAATTGCCAAATCGTTTAATGAAGACGTTGCTCCAATGATTATTGGGGAAATAATTAACCCGATGTTTACCGCGGCTGCAGAGTCTATCCTCGGCGTAACGATTGCAGAAACCGGCATTCGTTACATGCGCGCTGCATTTACCGATCTCGCAATTGCAGGGTGAGGCATTTAATATTTAGGGTCAGCCCCTACGGGTTAGGGCTAAACCCCAAGTCGGTAAACGCTGCTCGAGCCGAATCGGGCACGTTGTCGAACAGTGTATCATCGAGATCTTCGATTGCTCCTTTTAAGAGTTCCGTGGTCTTGGGCCATAACGGGGCAGGCCCGTTGGCGACATCAAGCCACGTACGTAGCCAGGCCAGACGCGGCTTCAACTTGAATTTTTGTCCTATTTTGGAGTACATTGTGGTACGTGTAGCATGGGACAGCTTGATTTGCATTTCGGTGCTGTCTTTTTCTGTTGGTATCATCCATTCTATAAATGCGGCAATAACGCTGAAGGTTGATTGATATTTGATAAACGTGTTGCTAAGATCGTGGTCGCTAAAATACCCCGGCGTAAAGCAATTTACAGTGGAAGTATCCGCGTCGGGGTCAACATCAATAATTTGGAGCACTTTTTCGCCGGATTTTAGTATCTCGACGCCCAAATTGCTCATTTTACCGTCAAAAAATGCCGGAGGTGTGCACTGTCTTTCCCATGTCCAAAACCGCCAAAAAAACACCTGCCATAGCGTGCATCTCTTTGTCAGTTATTTTGATGCTGTCGCCACCGGGTACGTTTTCTATTTTTCCGCCTGGTTCCAAACGCGCGCACCGTGTCACCGATTGCATACCAAAATCATTGTACGACGTAACAGTGGTCGGAAGCAGCTGCTGAATCGGGCTCTTTAAGACCTGCCTCATTTTTATGCGCATCGATTGAATGTAAACCGCCATAACAAAGTCGTGGGTAGTGTCGGTGAGCTTCTTTAGCTGGGTAAGATCGGAATCCTCGATAAGGTGGGGGCGCCCGTATTTATCAGTTTTAAACAGCGCCTCTCTGAGAAGCGCCTCGTGCAGTTCAGGACTTGCTTTCCACTCCGATTCATCAATTATACGCTAAATAATTGATGATGGTCGGCGCGGCTTACGTAAGACCCGTACAACAAGACCCTTAGGGTTATTTGCATCTTCATACACTTTGTGGTATGACCCTCTACCAATTAGCTCGCCGCAGGCATACACTGGCGACACTGGTGGCGGCAGCGGCGGCATTGCGGAATGGTATCTTTCTTGCCGGGTCTTATATATAAATTTGGATTGCCGCTGCATTTTATATATGCGGTGTGTGTTTTCAATCTCGCGCTTAATACTACAGCGGAATGCAGCGGGTGCCGACCAGTTTCCAGCGGCCGCTGACAACGTCGCCGGTGAGGGCGTCAATCAGCGTGCCAAAGGGCAAGGATACGGAAATTGGGACCTTTGTGTTGGCGTAGCAGTTTAGGTTCTGGCGGCGGTGGCTCCAGACGCAGTGATTGCACTTTCGCGCAACATCCGCCGGCCGGCGCTTGATTTTGGCCATCTCGCCGCCGGGGGCCCCGTAGACAATCATCGTCCTGTAATTGCCCGGGCGGGTCATAACAAAGCCACGGCCTATTGGCAGGTGGGGGGTGCTGCAGCGGCCTCGGTTGTAGCCGCGGCCAATAATAATGGAGGGGCCCCCGCCGGATTTCTTGCCATTGGCGCCAAAAGACATGCTCTTAAATATTGCGTTTTGGATCAACAAAGCCCACCCGGTTCCAGTCGCCAACGGCTACGGGCTTGGCACACCGTCGTCGCGCCGCAGTGGGGGCCGGTCGCGGGCGTCGCGAAATAGGGCGGCGCTGATTCAAACAGCACCGTCGATTGCAACCGCGGTGACAAACTTGACGTCGGCCTGCACATATGCCGCCGAAATGCCGTTTATCACCGTGACCAACCCGCCGATTGTCGACCCGATTTTATCCAACCTGGTCAAGCAGCATGCCCGGTCGGTCGGCTCAATCGCCACCGTCCCAACGCACCCGCCCGCAGCTGTGCCCGTGAGCACTGCCACCCACGACTGCAGCCAGCTAGTGTGGAACGATCGCATGCATCTTTGCGCGTCGGCGGGTGACTGCAGCGCTTCGAAGCTGCCCGGCGCACCCGGGCCGCTGCCGTTTTACATCCCACCCGGCGGCAACCGCGAAACTGCCGAGCAGCCCGCATTTTGCTTGGTGTGTATTCGGACCGACGCCGCCGCGGTGTCGGCGATTGCCCGGAAACTCTCCGCTACATCCGAGCACTCGTTTGGAATGGTGCCAATCTGCCTGCCCCCATTCCAGAATCTTGTCAACTGTGCCGATGGATACTACGCCGAAACACTCGGTGTCACGCCGTCCCAGGATGTGTTTTCGCCGGTAAGTATTGTCGGACCGAACATTCCAATGACGGTAGAGCACAACGCAGTCGACGGGATCTGGTACATTAACCAGGATCTCTCAATCTGGAAAGAAGACCAGCCGTATTTAAACGGCGTGGCGCCAGCGCACCAGCCCCGGGGTGCCGGCTGGCGCTCTTTGCAGAAGCCACCGGGGGTGGAAACCCAGCCGATTTTGGCCCACTGATCATGGCCGGGGTTCCTGACAATGGCGATGCTATTGCTGCCCTTGTTCATAAACGCTGCAAGGCGGCGGCAGCGCTGGCCCGGGTGTTCCCGGAAATTGCTCGTGAGGCCGCCATCTTTATTGATGCGCATTTCCCGCTATACTCGGCAGCGACGGCCGGCCGCGCGGTCACCGTCGATTTGTACCCAGAGCTCCAGGAGCCGCTCGCCGAAACCATGCGGGCGGTGTGGGGGGGGGCCGTTTTTTCGGCTATTACCGACGGGGTCAACCCGCCCCAGACAGCCGTCGGGAGGGTCCTCCAAAAGGGCGGGCCGGGCGTCGGGTCGGTGCGCTACATCAGCTCGCAACTCGCGGCCGCGTGCACGGCAGGCCCCGACCGGGTGCCCGAAAAGCAGGTGCTCAGAGATATGCTTCGGTGCTGCGCGCTGGAAACATGGGCCCCGCGCCCGGGGCTGTCGTTTAGCGCCCGGTACATGGCGTGGTCGGAGACGCCAGCGCAGCAGTACGAACGGCTCGGCGAGCGTCTAAAAAGCAGTGATGTGCAGTTTTGCATTACAGCCTTTTTGCGGGGCATTGCCGACATGGACATCGGCAGCGCCTATGTGCTTCGCCACCAGCGCACATTTCCGCACATTGCCACGCTTCGGGCGCTTGGCCGGGCCGCGCACGGGGACAAGGGGGGGGTGCCCGTCTGGCCGCGACAAGGCTTTGCTATCAACCACCCCGCGGCGGGGGAGATAATCGGGGAGCTCCGGAGCGGGCCCGGCGCAGCACCATCCGCAAAACGGGTCAAGGCCGTTTACCAAAAATATAAAACTCCCAGCCTTACCGCCGCCATTCGAAGCCAGTTTCACCCGGCAGTAGCCCTGGCGGGCGCCCCGCTCGAGGCCGCAGAGGCCGCGCGTCAACAGGCCATGCTCACACCAACATTTGTGCTCGTCTGCACAAACTGCGGGGTGTGCTGCACCCGGCCTGTGAACGGTGGCCAGCGATCAAGAGGGCGGGCGTCGGCCGCGCTCCCATCGGTGCTTATTGATTTGAATTCAGCGGCTGTATCATGCGCTGTATGCAAGTCGGACCAGGTATTTCGCGTTCCCATGAACGGCTACCAGCTGAAAATCAAAGAGGGCTGGGCCAGGCTGTGCAGCGCGTGCGGGGTATTTGGCGCTAAACACATTCTGCACGGCGCGGGCGCGCTGTGTGCTCGCTGCTTTGGGTTAAAGGCAGAAACCAGTATATAAGCACGCCCTGTATTTTGGATTATATTGCAACTCATTAATTATGGCCGCAACCGGTAATAGTGGAGATGCGCACATTGGTGTCGGCGGCCAGGGCTCTAAAATGATTGTCGATCTTGGCGCAAAAAAGGTGCCAATGATGGTCACATTCGCGCCGGGCGAAACGAAAGCGCATATTTCGCGGGGCACGCTCGAGGCAATGACCGGAATCAAAGTTAACCCGCAGCTCCGGCCGACCAGCCTCGAGATTGGGTCGACAATAAACCCGAACAAGTCACCGTTTGCACTGACGGTCAAGCAGGGCACCACCGACATTGCAACCACCGGCCGCCATTTCATGGTCAGTGCCACCGAGAGCACCACCGCCGGCCACTGCACTATCGGCGCCGCCCACGGTGTCGCGCCGCCGGGGGGGTTTTTTGCCCGGACCGAGCCCATTGTGCACACGTTTGCCGACTTGACCGGCATGCACGGCGATGACCACCACTCGGCCTCGATTACCCGGAACGAAAACGGCGACTCGGTGTTTGCGGCCATGAAGTGCGTTGCCGAATGGCCAAACTCGATTGGTGCCAGCATGAGCGACGCCATGCACGGGTGCGTCTCGGCCGACGGGCCAACCGGCAGCGATGCCCGGATTGCAGTGCCGCTGGTCGATTCAGAGGCAACCGGCCGGGGGCAATTTGGATCCTTGCTCCAGCGCCGGCACAAGATGACCGGCAACTTGTCATCGCTCATCGGCAGCCATCACATCACCGACCCAATGCCGGCGCCAGCCGGGGGGGTGCCAGTTCCGTTTGTTGTTATGCCAAAGGCCAACGCCGAGGCCGCTGTGACCAAACTCTGCGAGAACCTTGCGCCAGGACCATTTAACGACGGTCTTACGTTTGAACTGCACGGCAATGCCGAACACCACGAAAACCCGGTCAGCTTTGATGTGACGCTGAACCGCGAGCCGGCCATTGCGGCCGAGGCCAGCCTTAAGCCCGGGCAGCCGTTGACGTATGGCCACGTCAACACGGCGCTGAAACGGCCGGCAACACAGGCGATTGTTGCTCTGCCCGCAAACCCAGAAGCGGCGCCAAAGGCCATTGCAGCGATGATGTTTAGCGACAACGTCAAGCTCACGGCTAGCAAAGCAGCGCCGGCCAATGGCGCGAGCAAGGTACTCCCGGTCCAGGCATCGATTGAGGTACACGCCAGCGAGGGCGGCAGCGGCGGCGACCTCGCAGCTTGATCACCGCGCGTCCGAAATGGCATCGGCGTTGCTTGGGCCCCTCCACGCAACCATCGCCGGCGCGTTGGTGGGGCACAGCGTCGCAGAGGCCGCGGACATCACCGGCGCACCGCTCACCTCAGTTTTTGCCGCGGCGCGCGCGCTGCTAGACCTTCAAATCCTTACACGTAAACATCATGACAAAACATGGGCAGTCCCAAAGGGGCAGTATTCTAAATTTTGTGCATTTATGGAAAAAAACCGCCCGGAAGTCGCTGGCACGCTGGAATGCCGTAAAACCGCACATCAAGTATTTGAAGCGCGCAAACGTCGTCATGCACGGAAGCTGCCCAAGCAACGGAAGAATGCAGCAGCGCGCCCGCTTGCTTGGCAGCCCGGCAACCACTTCGATGCCAAAACTCCCAGTCTTTAAGCAGCTCTCCGCCGAAAACCCAGACTCGCCGTTTAGCCACATGCGGTTCCACACCGTCGATCACGGCAAAATGCTTGTCTTTGGAAGCGGGAACATTATTCGCGCCGGAAAATACACACACGCCGATGCAATCTGCTGCCTGTTGGCGTTCTTTCGTTGGGCACGAGCTCAGATGCCAACAATGACCACGCTCTGGCCAGGGGCTATTAGCATGCCCAACAGCGTTCTTACCGGACAATTTACTACAAAACTCGACGCTTCTATCAAAACAAATGCGGCCGCAACCTCGTCTCTTCGGCTTCCCG
>Ga0257110_1000516_pt1 | contig 18618 bp, 23 predicted proteins | sample LP_taG_7_FD_190184 | JGI IMG/M metagenome (GOLD analysis project Ga0257110, IMG submission 190184) | Marine microbial communities from Northeast Subartic Pacific Ocean, Canada - LP_J_2015_P26_10m | ecosystem: Environmental > Aquatic > Marine > Oceanic | place: Canada: Northeast Subartic Pacific...
TGTTTTTCATAACATATCATTCTTGCTATGTTATTCTTCTCTCTTTTTGACATATACTATTCATATAATAACTATTAAATTATCTTTATATAGTTTTATGTAATATATTACATGTAATTGATTACATAAAACTATATAAATATAACTTAATAACTATAATATAATGTTTAGTATTCGTATATTAGATGAAGGTATTGATATTGTTAAATGTGATAGTATTTTTATTACTGATAATACAAGTGAAAAAAGAACAGTTCAAAGAATGTGTAGAGCAACTAGATTAGATGAAGATAATCCTTGTAGAATTGCGAATGTATTTTTATGGACTGATGACAACAATATTAATATTGACAACACCATTTTAGAAAATTATTAAGCAATAATCTTTTACAATAAAATACTTCAGGTACATCTTCTTCTAAAAAACTCTTATTATCTAAAAAACAATTATTATCTGTCGTATGAACTTCTGATAATTGTTTGATTTTTAACTCATTTTCTACAATGAAGTTATTATATTCTATTGGAATATCGATGGTGTGCTTTTTCATAATAATTATATTTTTATATCCTAATTGTTGTAATTTAGCAACTTGTCTATTAATATTATATACATTATCATATCTAATTATTACCAACCTTATATTATTGTTATATTTATTTGGCATTTTTTCTCCATGTTTTGTTCCGTTTGATATGTATATATGACTTTTTACAGGAACTAGACAATCAAGCAAGTTTGTAATACAATCTAAAATGTAAGATACACCAAATGAGTCATATGTATAATCCATTATTATAACATTTTCTTGGTGTTCTACAAAAATATTATAGCATATTTGTTTATATTTCTTATACAATTCATTATTACCATTTAATAGAATTGAGATGGCATCATTTACAAATATTGTATCAATATCTTGAAAAGCATTTATGTTAATGTAAAACACATCTATTGTCCGATTATAACCTGTTAAAATTTTATTTGTGTTTGGATTGTATTCAGTAATTTGCCAGGTTTTGGTGTTTAATACGTAATCTTTCTTACTATTATTATTAATAGAAATGAAATATTCATAATTTTCTAAAATATATTCTTTTTGTTCTTTATTAAAACAAGTTTTGCATATATCTTTTATAATATTATCATAATCATAATAAAATGGTGCATTATTAGAAGTATTATCATTTAATAATAGTCCATTTTTCATACAATTATTATATTCTTTATCAAAATTTTCTTTTGTGTAATACATAATATTATCTTTTTCGAAATTATCAGTAGAATAATGCTTTAGCCATCCAAGCAAATGTTCTCGAAATTGATCAACATTATATTCCTCTATGTTATGCCAATGTTGAGAATCATCAAACAATATATATCCCTTTTGTTTATTTTTATCTGTAATTATAATTGACTGAATTGTAGATGTTGATATTTTCTTATAATCTTCATATTTTTTAATTATGTAAGGTTGTTTTTTATTAAATGTTTCTTTTATTTTTTGATTAAATTCATCAAAATTATCATCATCTATTTGTGTTTTTTTCATTTCATTTGTATTCTCATTATGAATTACATCATTTTTTATTTCATTATTAATATAATCACAAATTATTTTACGCATTGCATCAGGATTACCTTCAAAATATTCAGTTCCAATATCAATTCTCTGTTTAAAGCTTTCTTTGAATGTTTTTATTAATGCTGTTTCAGTAATATCGCAATTTTCACATTCTGATTGTATAATTAGTTTTGAACCTTTTGGATATTGTTTGAACCTTTGTAAGTTCTCTTGCTTTGTTTTACCCAGTTTATAGACATTTTGATTGGTAGTTATGAACTCTCTTTCTTGTAATAAATAAATGTAGTCAATCATATATAATATAATTATAATATTTATCTTTATATATTTTTTATTATATCATAATGATGTTTATATCTTAATTGCTTTATATATTTTATCAATTGTTTATTTTTATACATTTTGATTTACATATGTGGAGTAAATAAAATAATGTTATCATTGTAGTTATATAAAAATATATAAAGATATATAATTAGTATATATAATTAGTATATATAATTAGTATATATAATTAGTATATATTATTAAAAAAATAATGCCAATTGGAAAATGGCATAATAAAATGGAAAGTTTATTTGATGAAAATATGAGAGAAGTTAAATTTTACTGTTCTACAACTGATAAAAATGTATGTAGAAGAGCTGATATTCTTTTAAATAATAGAAGAACTTGTGAAGTTCAACATTCATATATAGCAGAAAAAGAGATAATAAAAAGATTTAATGATTGGGATAAGTTTGGTAAAGAGATCATATGGTTAGTAGATGGTAATAATGGTATAGAATTATATAATTTATCAACAGGAAACTATTTATTAATTTTTAAAGAAACTTGGAAATATAAATCATTTATATCCAAATATGATTTTATTTTACTTGAAATAAATGAAAATGTTTTTAAAATAGAATTAAAATTAATTAAGAGTGGAATGATAGAATTGAAAGAACCTAAAACATTAAAAGAAACTATTGATTATCTAAAAACAAAACCAAATCAAATATGGGATTTTTGGAGTGATGAAAATACAATTAAATCAACATTAAGTGTTTATCAACAAGGAGCAGGTAATGGAAAAACATATGGAATATGGCAATCTATTTTAAATAATATTGATAAAAAAACATATATAATTTTAACAAAACAACATACTGCTAAAACTGTAATTTATGAAGAATTAAAAGATCAAAAAGACCGATTTATAAATGGTGAAGAAGTTTTTCATATTGAAAATATAGAAAATGATACAGAAGAAAATACTGAAAAACATTTTGTAATAAAATATACTCATAAAGAATCAAAAAGAGAATGTATTGTAATTATTGGAACAATAGATTCCTTTTGTTATAATTTATCAACACCAAATACAAGTGAAGGAACTAATTATTTTGAAAGTATTATTAATAATATTAAAGATAATGGAGCTACTAAAGTTAATAATGGATATATGAGATTTGCAGGTCAATATATACAATTAAGTAAAGAATCTGAAATATGGATAGATGAAGTTCAAGATCTTCCTATTAATTATTTACATGCAATGTGTAAATTAATATATCAATTTGGTTGTAATATAAACGTTGTTGGTGATAAACTTCAGTCATTAGAATATTCTAATAATTTTTTAACATCAATTGTTCAAGAAGGATTACCAAATATTACAATTGATATTAAACCACCAACAAATATCAATAGACGTATTAAAGTTAAGAATATGAGAACCAGAATAAATAATTTAATTAATTTTCAAAAATATGATTTACCACCAATTAAATGTGATAAAAAGATTGTTAAAGAACCAAATACTGAACCTATTTATATAATGAATGATCTAGATGAATTAAAAACTATTTATCCAGATGATAAAGATAAAAATAAAATTTCAGAATATTGTAATAAAATTATGAAATATTATGAAAATGAAGTTAATAAAAATAATTATTTACCAAAAGACTTTTTAATTATATTTCCAGTTATGAAATCTAATGTAATAGCACCAGAATTAGAAATTAAAATTCAAGAATTTTGGATAAATAGAAATAAAGAACATATTAAAGACGAATATATAAGATATGTTTATTTACATAAACACGAAGCCGGAACAGTTATTAACACAAATGATTCAATTAATGCAACACGTATAATGTCTATACGTGCTTCAAAAGGAGATGGTAGAAATGTAGTTTTTATTTTACAAGTAAATGAAAAATCTTTAAAATTAGTTAGTAATAAAGAAACTGAATTAGTATATGAATCTCATTTACACGTAGCATTTACAAGAGCTAAAAAACAAATTTATTATCAATTAATTAAAAATAGAGATGAAATACATAAAAGATTTGAAAAATCAGGGTATGTTAGAGATCTACCAAAAATTAATAAAAAAATATCTTTAGATCAAATTATTAGCTTAATTTGTAAAAATAAATTAATTGAAATATTAACAAATAATAATGTTGATTTAAAACAATATATATATATAAATAATTTAAAACAGAATGAAGCTATAGATTGGGGGTATCATTGTATTAAATATCAAGTATTTTATTATAATATCATTTTAAATATTATAGACAATAAAGTTGATAATTTAACACAAGACAAATCACAATTATTTGTTAAACTTGATATAATATCAAAAAAAATAATAAAAGAATTAGATGTAAATGCTTTTTGGAATTATTTAGACGAATATCAAAATAGAGATCTACCAACTATACCATTATGCAAGTTATCTAAAAAACCAGAATATCAACAATATTTTGATATTATTAAAAAAACAATTAAAAAAATTAATATTAATATTCAAAAAAATACTTTAAAAAAATTAAATGTATATGAATCTATCATTTTAACTTATATTATTGAAATATTTACAAGACAAAGATATTCAAGTATTTCACCTTTAGATATTTACAATATTACTAATTTTTTTGAAATTAATAATAATAAAGAAAAAGAATTATTGAATAATATTGCAAATATTAAAGATATTATTGATAGTAGTGGTATCAAAAAATATAAGAATATTAATTGGAATATTTTTAAACATATTGAACTTAAAAGTGATTATGATTATTTTAAATTATATAATCCACAATTTCCTATAATTGGATATAATGATAGCGATATAATTCATATAATTCTTAAAACTAATATATCAGAATTAAATGTTTGGGATATTACAATTCAAATATTACTTGAAAGATTTTTAATATTTAATAGTAAATCAGAACAAGATAATAAAAGATATAATAATAAAAATATTAATACATATTGTTTTATATTAGATGATTGTAATTTTATAAAAATTGATTGGGAATGGGATAAATTACATACTAATGAAATTAAACAAGAATTATTATTAACATTAAATAATTATTATGAAAAATATCATATTGATATTTATAATTATTTAATTAATTTACAAGAAACCAGTGTTAAATTATGGGAAGAATCACCATCTAAAATTATTGATAAAATTATTAAAGAATCTAACGATTACCCTACATATATTATAGATTTTTTTAAAGATATTAATACTAAAATTGAAGAAGATGATGATTATAGTTATATTAATAATTTTGAAACTTTTAATATAAAATTAAATAAAAAATTAAATATAAACCTTAAAAAGTATTTTGATTTATGAATTTTATTATAAAAAAAATGATTATTTATTGTATATTATACAAATATGTATTCTGCGATGCAAAAATTACGTGAAAATCCTGAAATTATAAATGCAGGACAACCTTGGACAAACGAAGATGATAAACAACTTATAGAAATGATAAACAACAATATTATTACTAAAAATACTATTGATTATCATACTATATCAAGTGCGTTTAAACGCACCGTAGGATCTATTAAAGCACGTATCAAATTAAATGTTTATAATATGATTGATGAAACCAATACAATTGAATATCTATGTAATAAATATCATCTTGAAGTAAGCAAAATGAATATTTTTGTAGATAAACAAAAATCTAAGAAAGAAAATAAAAAATCTGAAAATAAATCTACAAAAACAACAATTGATGATATTTATAATTTGTTAATATCATATAGAAATGATTTTGATGAAATTAAACTATCAATTAATAAAATTAATAAAAAATTAAAGAAATTAGAATTAAATGATGAAAATGAGGATATTTAAAAACAGTAAATATTCTTTTTGGGGAGTAACAGCTGGTAAAACTAATAATATAAAAAAAATAGTATTGAAAATAAATAATGGTGACATATTATGGTTTTTATGTAATAAATCAAATGATAATAAAATTATAGCTATGGCAACATTTACTAAATTTTTAGATAAACGTGATGAACCTTTAATTGCTATAGAAACTATTAATAATATTGATCAAGGGTGGGATGATAATAATAATTATGAACTTGAATTACATTATACAAATCTTTATAATACTGAAAAACAAAATATAAAAATTAATGAAATATTAGGACAATCACCTATAATAAATTACAATAATAATAAACATAAAATAAAAGAAGATCTTGAAAAACATTATATAGGTTTTAAGTTTTATGGTATTTCTATCTAAAAATAATCTATGTTTTCAAATTAAAATTAGAGTTTTTATATTTAAAAAATGAAATTGTATAATACAGATATGATAAATCATTGGTTAATAAGAGTTTTTAATAATAATATAAAAAATGATAAATTAATTTAAATTAAATATAATGATACTAATAATTGAGGAAATACTATTATTATATTCTTATAAGATCTATGATGATAATATAATTCAATTGATTTTAAAAGAAAATAAATATAATTTACGTGCTATATTTGATACTTATAAAAATAAATTAAATATTAAATATTTATCAGCAAATTGTAATGCACTTGATCTATTATTAGAACCTGAATATATTAAAAAAATCAGTATAGATAGATTATGTGAAGTTAAATCAAAAAAATTATCAAAAACCTTATGCAAATTATATTATAGTGGTATTTATGATTTTAAAGTATTTCTACGTAATAAAAGCACTTTATCAAGAAATCACTATGCTATTGATTTTATAACAGAAAATCCAAGATGTATTAATTATGATAGTTTAGCACGTAATAAAATGGCAAAAGATCTATTACTATATCAAATACCAATAATTAGAAATAAAATAGAAAAATACGGTAATTATTTTTTCTTGTTTTTATTTAGCAATGAAAATATGATGGAATATGTGGCAAATAACATAGAAATGATTTCAAATTTAGATAAACTTGATCCATGTAGTATTAAAGAACGACTATCAAGTAATCCAAATTCTGCTGAATTTTGGAAAATAAGAAAAACAGATTTCAATAATATTATTAATAATATTACTTTAGTAAAATTATTAGACAATTATATTGATTTATTTGAATTATTGTGTAATGAAAATATAGATAATATATCTAAAGAATTAAATTTCAATATAATAGATTTCTATAATAAGTTAATGGGTAGTCGTAATATACCTGAAATCTATAAACAACGTAATTATGATAGTAACGTTTTTTGGACCATCGTAATATCAAGAAAATGTAAAAGCTTAGAATTTTTAACACATTTTAAATATAAGTTAGATTATAAAGAATTATCTTGTAATGAATATGCTATACCTTTACTAGCAGAATACACTGATAAAAATTATTTAGATTGGGATAAATTATCATTAAATATCAATGCTAATTCTATATTAAAGAACAATATTGATAGAATTAATTGGGACAATTTATCATTAAATATTAATGCAATTGATATACTAAAATCGCATAAGGATAAAATAAATTATGAAAACTTAGCATTAAACAGTAATGCAATTAAATTATTAGAAGATTATATTACAAATAATAATAAATGTTCGAAAACATTTTGGAATAATTTATCAACAAATCCAAATATTTTCTATTTTTTTTGAATTATTTAATATAAATTCAATTATGAAAAAAATCATTTTTTTTTAATTATAATTATGATTCAGATGTAATATAGAAATTGTTTTGTTTTGCGGTTTTACATCAGGCTTAACAGGCTTAACATGTTTAAAAAGGTTTAACTAGTTTAGCAATGTTTAAAAGGTTTAACAAGTTTTATTTTAACACATCTACCTGTTGAAGGATTTCTATATTTATCTGCTTTACAAGGTTTAACATCTTTATAAAAGTGTTAATTGTTTGTTAAATCTAAAATCATACTACATGGTGTGTCAAGTGAAAAACATACTTTCGTCAAACTCATCCATATCATGATATATAGCGAAAAAATCATCTGGTGTAAATCTATAACATTTATTTCCACATTTTCTAATAAAATATTTATCTTTATCACTATATAAATATCTATCAAATTCTCTTAAACTAAATTCTTTTTCATTATCTTTACATTCCCATTCTAGGTCTTTTCGTTCTATTAAATGTGCTACTGTATCATCAAAATTTATTAGATATTTAAACAATTTATAGTCATCAAAGTTTTTTTTATCTAATACCTTATATGAACTAGAATTACTTCGAAGTGATATATGTGATACCTCTTCATTATTAAGTATTTTGAATAATTTATCAAGTTTTTTTTGTATTTTTTTAATTTTATTTAATTCCTCTTCTTGAATTAAAAATTGTGAATTTGCTTCTTTTAATATTTTTTTAACTAATTCAACTTCAAATTTACGCATTGATTTAGATTTTATTAGTTGATTAGTTAAGGTACTGTCGTTAGTAAATGTAATTCTAATTGCTGCAATTAATCTAATTAGTAATTTAATAATGTTATGGTTTAAGTTGTGTATATTTCTTTTAACTGCATTTAAAAAACTGTTATTTCTTAAACCTCTTAACAAAAATTTAATTAAAAAAGTATTAATAACAGACTGAGATTTTTTACCATCTATTATTACTTTTAGCAAATCAATACTATTTAATTCTGGTAACCACTTACTTGCTGTACTACTTGATATATTACTTATAATAAAAATATCTAATTTAGTTTTTTCGTAAACTCTTATTATTAAATCGTTATGCAGAAAATGTGCTAAATTCCAATTTACATCATCAGTTGACGATTTTAAAAAATTTAATAATTTATCAAAATTTCTATGATTATTCATATATTCGACTACATGTTTTTTAGCTTTAGCATCATCTTCTTTTGACAATTTTAACCATTTTTCTATAAATTTGATATCTAAAACAAATGGTGGAGCTTCCATTTCCATTTCCATTTTTAATTATAAATTAGATTTTATATTTTGAAAAATAATCTATCTTTATGAATATAATTTCTCCTGAATGGGATGAAAGAATTGAAATATTAAATCAACAAATTCAATATTTGATTGATAATAAAACAGATAAAACAATAGAAATTATAGAATTGTTTTATGATAATTAATTGTCTATATTTTTAATTTAAAGATTTATTAATTTATCGTATTGAATAATCTCTATATTTAATTGTTTTGCTTTTATTATTGATGCTGAATTTGCATTTATATTTTTTGCTATTAGTAAATCAACTTTGCTTGATAATGTTGAAAAAACTTTTCCACCATTAGCTTCTATTACTGTTTCTAAGTTTTTATCACGAATTCCTGTAAATGTTATATTCTTATTCATAAGCATTCCAATAACTATCATAGAAATTGTTTCGTTTTGCGATTTTACATCAGGTTTAGCAGGTGTTGCATAAAGTTTCATAAATTTATCATATTTAATTATTGTTAAATTAAATTGTTTTGCTTTTTTAATTTGCTCTGTATTTGTCTTTATATCTTTTGCTATGAATATATTCATTTTTTCCCAAACATTATCATCTACAAAATTCAAAGTATGAGCCATTCCACCTTTTTCGTGTATTAAATCCTTTAAATTAAAATATTTTGAATCAGTAATATCATCAGCTAATACTACATACTTACCTATAAGACTAATAGGACTTTTAATAGTTTTAGCAGGCTTAGCAGGCTTAGCAGGCTTATCAGGCTTAGTAGGTTTAGCAGGCTTAGTAGGCTTATCAGGCTTAGCCGGTTTTATTTTAACACATCTACCTGTTGCTGGATTTCTATATTGATCTTCTCTACAAGGTTTAACATTAGCTTTGTTATTAGATTGTTTAACTGGTGTTTTAATAACTGATGTTTTAACTGGTGTTTTAATAACTGGTGTTTTAATAACTGGTGTTTTAATAACTGGTGTTTTAACTGATGTTTTAACTGGTGTTTTAACCGGTGTTTTAACTGGTGTAGGAAGTTTCCATTTTCCTTTAGCAATCATTTCTTTTTCAAAATTCACAACTTGTATATATTTTGCATTATGTCTCATATAAACTTTAGATGAATCATCATTTGTATTTTTTTTATATATAACTCTTTCTTTATCGCAAACAAATTGTTTGCCAATTGGTAAATATGGTTTTTTTGCATAACCACCTTCAAATAAATCGTTATTCATATTTACTATTAAAAAATATTATATAATAAATGAAGTTTAAAGATCTTTTACAATTAGAATCACTATTTGAAAATGCGAAAAATAAAGAGAAATGTAAGAAAACACATTGTAAAGAACTTATGAAAGCCGTAGAAGCTGAACGCAAAGAAAATGGAAAATATATTCAAAATTATTTTGCAAAATCAAAAGCACACAAAGAATTTATAAAAAAACAAAATGAATATAAAAAAATTACGGATATTAAAGAACAAACTAGATTAAATAAATTAAACTTAAAAGAATATCATAAAACTGAAGAATATAAAGAATTTAATAAAAGAACCGATAGTTTTTTTAACTCAAAAACTAAAAAACAATTAGAACAATGTGGAATTAAAAATTGTCCGGAATTATATAAAAAAAATGATAAATTAATTTAAATTAAATATAATGATACTAATAATTGAGAAAATACTATTATTATATTCTTATAAGATCTATGATGATAATATCATTCAATTGATTTTAAAATATAATAAATATATTTTACATTCTATATTTGATACGTATAAAAATAAATTAAATGTCAAATAAACTCAATATAGTTTATACAATAGAAACTTATATTCATTTATAATTAATCAAAATCTAAATTTTATTGAAACCTTTCTGATGTAAAACTATAACATTTATTATCTTTAAATTTTCTTATAAAAGTTTCATTTGAACTGTTTTTATATATATCAAATTCGTAAAAACACAAGATTTCCAAATTATGATATTAATGATGATGTTGATATTTTAACGGATGATATACATTTTTCAACAAATTAAAATAGTTTAAACTTAAAAATTCAACAGTTTAAAATATATATTTATATAATAAAAAATGGAAAATGATGAAATTGATGAAATTGATGAAATTAATGAAATTGAAATACCGTCATTAACAACAGTTTTAGTACCAAATAATACAGTTCATAAAGCTGACCGAGTTCTTAGAAAACTATTAAAACCTGAAACTTCCGAATTTAATCTTTATCCTGATAGATTGAGCTATCTTGAAGAACGAAAAAAAACATATAATCCAAAATTTACAAGACAAAAAAGAATATATACAGTTTTTATACATCCATTAGATGAATATAAAATAGATACTAATTATTTTAATAACATCTTTATTTATGACGATTTTAGAAGAATTAACAGTATGTTTAATCTTCCTATATTTGACATTGATATTATTAAAAAAATGACAAAAGAATATTTTTTAAAACACTATTTTTTAAAAGAATATGATAGATTTGATCCTAAAAAACATATTAAAGATAGTTATATAAGAAATATATTATTTCCAGATGTTGGAGAGTCTGAAAATTATTTCAAGCGTTATTTATATTTTATAAATATAAATATAGATATATTTCTATATGAATATAATAAATTTAATGTTACTTTAAATCATGAAGAAGAACTTCAAGAATTTGAAAAATATCGCAAACACATATTAAATGATTTTACTTTAGAAACACTTTATAAAAATATTAGAACTGATAGAGAACAATTTATTGAACAAAGTATATTATTTTACCTTAATATGAAATTTCTTGCTAAAGAATTAAATAAAAACGATAATTATGATAATACAAAAGATAATCCTAATTTATATTATTTTTATTTACCAAAAAATGATCCTTTTCTTAATGAATTAAATAAAAAAGAAAGAATAAATAATGAAAATATTCAAAATAAAATTAAAAAAAAAAATATTTTAAAAAATAATAAAGCTAAACTTAATAATAATAAAAATATTCAAGATAAAATTAAAAAAGATTTACGTAATATTTATAAAGAAATTATAACATTAATGAAAATTAAAAAAGAAATTTCCCATATGAGAAGACATAGAAATTTTATACAACAGGGTATTAAAGCATTTACTTTATATATTAAAATTAATCAAATATTTATTAATTTATATAATAAAATGTTAACAACATTAGTATTTTTATTTCCGGAAGAAACTACTAAATTAGATATAGATTGGATAAAAAAGAGATCAGAAATTAAAAAAGAAGAAAAAATAATAGAAACAAAAGAGCAGAATTCACCTGATAAAGGTGAAGAATATTATTCACCTTTAGCTGGTGGATTTAAAAATAAAATAGATGAAATTAAAAAACAAATAAACCTTTTAATTAAAAATAAATCACTTAAAAATATTAATAAAAATTTAAAACTTATTAACAAATTTAAATAAATAACAATAACTGATAAAATTAAAAATATTTATTTAAATCATTATATTATCTTTCTTTTTAAATTCACTTTTTTATTTAAATTATAATACTTTCCATAAAATCGTATTTAAATAAAAATATTTATTAATAATAAATGGGTGATAGGTATCTCAATATTGCTATAGCAAAATTTAAAAGAATTCAAGAAGGTATATTTGATATTAAATATAATTATGATAAAGCAATAAAAAACCGTGAAACCAATCCTATTCCTGATCGAAGTATTAGCATAATCAAATCATTTTTAACACGAGGTGCTGGTAATAAAAATGTATATACTGATATTCTTAAAAATAATCAATTACTTACAATAACTATAATAATACTTCATGCTCAATCAGACGATATTGTTCAAATTAATAAAATATTATTTGGTGAAGAGTTTACTTTTGAAAAAGACGAAATGCAATTTTCAAAATATTATAATGAATATCCAATAATCATAGACAAATTTAATACTAAAAACTACCTTCTAAACGTTGAAAGACTAAAATTAATACGTAAAATAATTCATACAAATTTAATAATTTCTAAGAAAATATTTAATCAAATAAAAGAAATATTTTCACCAAAAATAGATATGGATATAAAAAATATGCTACATATAGAAATTGTAATAACGATTTTATTATCTAATGATATTAATAATAAAATAAGTAATTCTGGTTATTATGAAAGAATTATATATCTTATAAAAAATAAAAAAGATACTTCGGAATTTACACCTGATAAAACATTTACAAGTTTATATGCAAAAGATGTAGATTTACAAGATGTAATTTTACATGAAGAAGAATATGTAAAAGAAGATAAAGAAGAAGATAAAGAATTTATTACAACTATTACTGCAACTGCAGAACAATATTCTATTAAAGAATTAGAGATAGCAATAAAAATTTTTAATGAAATACTCCAAAAAAACAGAGACGCATTAATATCAGGAGGTAAAAAAAAAACAAAATATAATATTTTTTTGAGTAAGGAATTAAAAAGATTAAAAAAAATAAATCCAGATAAAGATTATAAATTACGGTTTAAAGAAGCAGTTAATAATTGGAAAAATAAAAAATGATACTTTTAATAATTTTTAATAAATGTCTCAAAATAAAAAAATTATTTATAATTATCGTCAATATAATTGGTGTTATACATGTTGGTTTGAAGTTAAAGCAATAAAAATACCAGTTTTTGGTTATGGATTTAAATTTAAATTAAAAATTCTTAATAATGATCATAATAGTAAAATTATTCAACAATATAAAAATAAAGAAATTTTACCAGAAATAGATACAATTATTGAATTATATGAAGATATTATGCAATGGAAACTTTGGAAAAAAAAATATATTTCTTTTAATTGATTATTATTTCTTTAAATAAATTAATTGCTTTATCATCAAATATATTTTCTATAGTATTACATAGTTTTTTTGTAGAATTAATTATATTTATTTTTTTGTTATCATATTGATAATAATAATCAATTGAATTAAAAGTTTTCGCATTTAACCATTTATCAAAATAATCTTTTGAACAATACAATAAAGAACAACATTTATCTTTACTAAAAATATCATTTAATGATATTATATTTTTTTGTGTTTTTTTAAAAGTAATTTGTTTTTTAATCCAAATTCTAATATTGTTAACATCATTTAATGTAATAGCATTATTTGGTTTAAACCAATTAATAAGACTATTTATTTTTGCATCAGTTGTTTTTAAATTATCAAATTTAATATTTAATATCATTGTTGATATATTTAATTTTGATAATGAAGCTATCCATCTATAAGTATCTTTATACAAAACTTTGTTAATTGACATTTATAAATTTATTTAAAAAATGTATCATTTTTTAGATTTTTTTATTACTTTTTTATTATTTTTTATACCATCATATGTAGGTATTCCATGTAAAGTATATGGATTTTTTAACTCTAATATATCGTATAAACTACTATATGCTATATCTATATTATTATTGGTATTTAAAGATATTAAATTCTTTTTTATAGTTTTTAAAGTTTTTAAATTTAATTTATTAGATTTGATTTGTTTTACTAAAGTATTTTTTATAATATCTTGTTTTATTATTTCTTTATTATTAATTATATATAAAATTACCATTTTTTTACTTCTATTAATGATAATGGTTTTGTTGTTATTTTACTTATTTCTTTTTTTATTATTGTGTTATAAGATGACATATTTATTTAAGTTAATATTATAAATTTTTCATAAATTTATTAACATCTAACAATGATTTAAATATAAAACCTATTGAATTTTCACCAATTATAATTGGTTTTTTCCAAAATAATACAATTGGATAATCAATATTATTACTTTTTATACAAGACCAACAAAATTGATCAACTAATAATTCTTCAAAATTATAGTAACCTTTTTTATTTTTTATCCATAATTCAATAATTTTATTATTATTTTTAAAAAATATTGATGCGTCATATTCAATTTTATTTTTATTTATAAAAATAATTTCAAAATTTTTAAATATATTATTATTTTTAGAATAATATAAATTATACAGTTTTGTGTAATTTAATGTCATATCTGTTATTGCACGTTTCATTATTCTAATTTTATATTTTATAATAAAATATTATATTATTATATAATAAAATGAATTTTATATATATTTTTTTCGTTATTTTATTATGGATATCTTTATTTGGTATTATTAATACAATTATAAAAACAATAAAAAATATAAATAAACAATTATTAATATATTTTATTATTGGTATAATATCATATATATATTTATCATTAAATAATTATAATATTATATAATAAAATGTCAATTATTCTTTATATTTTAGAAAAACTTAAACAAATAATATTTAATTTATATTGGATAAATGATCCATATAATATTATGTCTGAAGTATTAATATTTTAAAAAATGATATTATATATAAATATATATTTAGAATGAAAATTTTGGCAAAATATAAAGACGGTTATTATTATAAAGCTACTATTATTAGAAAATATTCTAAATATTTATATTATATTAAATGGGATGATAAAACTTCTAATGATAGATTAAAATCAAAAAAAAATATTATATTTTTTCCAAAAAATAATAATAAATATAAATGGATTGATTATATATTACTTTCTTCTTTTCTTTTAGAAGGAACTTAAGTAATTTTATTAATTAAAATTTCTATATCTTTATAATATTGTTCATTATATTCTGTAAAATATAATTGATTTGATTTTAAATCAGTATTATATTTATTTATTTTACCAGCTCTATTAATTGTATATTCTGCTATTTCACCTATAACATTAATATTATTTTTGTTTAATGTTCCATTTATTATACTATTAATATATGGATCATTATCTTTTTTATAATTTTCAATAAAATATGTTTTAGCACTAAATATTTTTTTAAGATCTAATCCATACCAGGGCATACCTTCAATTATTGGTTTATCACCTAATAAATCTAAAAGCATCCATGCAAATGCTTGAATATCATCCATAAAATCTTTAATTGAAACATAATGTTGCATAGTAGACATATATAAAGGTGATCCTTCTCCTGGTTTTCTTGGTGTTAAATTTCTTTCTTTATGTCTATTATATATATTTTCAGCTAATCCAAAATCAATTATTTTAACTTGTTGTTCGGTATCATCAGAAAATACAATATTTTCATGTTTAATATCTAAATGAATATAATTACATTTATGCATTTTTTGAAGTGATTTTAATGCTGCTATAACTTTATTTTTTATATTATCAATACTTGTTTGTTTTAAACTTTTAGATAAATCTCTACCTAATAATTCAGACACTAATACATATCTTTCTAAATCTCCTGGTAATAGTGGATCAAGCATTCCATATCCATAAGATTTGGGTATTAAAATATCTTTACATTCTTTTTCTAAAATTAACATTATTGATTGTTCTGTTGTTATTTGATAAGCTATAGTTGATTTAATATTAGGTGGTGTTCTTGGTTGAACTTTAACAACTACATTTTTATCTTTTAATGTAAGAATATTAGTTCTCGGAGGAGGATCATTAAGAACTTTACCAATATATAATAATGTATCATCTCTCAATGATAAATAATTAATTATTTGTATTTCAAGAATATACTCATAATAATTAGATCTTAATCTAATTATTTCATTTTGGAATAATTGTGCTAATTGCATTATTGCTTGTTGTTTTCTAATATTAGTTCTATAACTTTTAATTCTTATAATTTCACTATTAAGATCTTTAGATGTTCTTGTTGTTGTAAATGGCAAAAAATCAAGATTATCTGTTATTGGATTTCCTCTTGCTCTTGGATTTTGAGATATATTTGTTGTTGGATTTGAAGGACCTCTTGCTGCTGGACTTGGAGATCCATCATCTGATCCAGATGAATTTCTTAAATCACCAATATTTTCAATAATTGAATTTAATGATGTAACTGTTAAACATTTTAAAATTTTTTCATAATCTAATATTGTTAAAATTTTTTCAATAAAATATTTTTTATCTTTTTTATTAAAATGTTTTAATAAACTTTTTATAATTTCATCTTTATTTTTTTTTGGAGGCATATTTATATATTAAAAATATTCATTTTTTCTATAAAATCATATATATTATTATTTTGAACATATGTTATAATATTTTCAAAATCAAAATTAATATTATTAATAATAGATATAGGCATTATACCATTTGGATTTTTTGTATTTATATTTGTTTTAAGATTTATATTTGTTATATTTCTTAAATCATAGTAATTTATATAATTCATTTCAATATCCCATTTACTATTTTTCCATCTACCATTATCATCTGGTTTATGATATATCCAATTATAATAATAATTTGTAGGAGTTTTATCTGATCTATATCTTAATGATTTAAAAATAGCAAATGCGGAAATAGAACATTTAGTATTTCTACGAACAAAAAATAATTTATCATTTTCTTTAACATTTTTAATAAATTCTTTATTTCTTGAATTAAATCCCCATACATTTTCTTTACTATTAAAAAAGTGTTTTCCATCACCTATTCTAATTATCCAATTTGGCATAATATTACTTAAATAAATTATAAATATCATTTTTATAATAAAAAATGATATTAATTTTTTATTTGATTAATGTCTAAATCATTAATGAATTTTACGCCTTGTTGGTATTATATTAATGGTTATGAGTGTTTACATCCAAATTGTAAATTTAATCATGAATTTGACAAATGTGTTAAATGTTTATCAACTATAGAATATGAGTATTGTATTTATGGTATTCAATGTAAAAAAAAATGTAATAAAATACATAACTTTGGATTTATAAAAAAGGTAATTTTTAATATTGAAAAACAAAATATTGAAATTGATCAAGTTCAATATAAAGATATTAAATCTAAATATGATCAAAGTAATGTTAAATATAGTGAACTTAATAATATTAAAAAAGAAATTGAATTAAAATATGAAAATTTAAATGAATATAATAATATATTATTATTTGAAAATAAAAAACTTGAAAATGAAATTTTTGATAGTAACAAATTTAATTTATCATTAATTGATGAAATTAAATATTTAAAAAAAAATAATGATAATACATCATTTAATTTGTATGAACTTAATAAATTTAATCTATCATTAATTTATGAAATTAATAATTTGAAAAAAAATCCTTTACAAAATGAAAATTTAAGATTATTAAATTTTCATAATGAATTAAAAAATAAAATTAATAATCTTGAAATACTTAATAATAATAATAATATACAATTTGAAAATTTAAAGAGTAATAATCATATTTTAAATAATCAAATAAGTGATTTGATTAATAAAAATAAAGAATTACAAGTTAAAATCGATACACTTAATTTATTAGAAACATGTAGAGATTTTTTATAATATTTTTAATTTCTAATTTTTTAATTTCTAATTTAGATTTTATTTTTGATTTTTAATTTTTATTTTTAACATTTTTATTGAACTATATTCATAAAACTAATTATTAAAATTATGGGATTTTATATCTCTATTTATTTTCGATCATATCGTTCTGATAAAATACTACTTGTGATCACACTGTGATCATATTTTTTCTGATAAATTATATAGTCGTGATCATTTGTAATATTTTATTGATAAATATAACTATAATTATGATCATAATTATATTGATAAAATATTACGTGTGATCATATGTTTTCTGATAATTTATATAATCGTGATCATTTGTAATATTTTATTGATAAATAT
>Ga0257110_1000517_pt1 | contig 18599 bp, 18 predicted proteins | sample LP_taG_7_FD_190184 | JGI IMG/M metagenome (GOLD analysis project Ga0257110, IMG submission 190184) | Marine microbial communities from Northeast Subartic Pacific Ocean, Canada - LP_J_2015_P26_10m | ecosystem: Environmental > Aquatic > Marine > Oceanic | place: Canada: Northeast Subartic Pacific...
CTTTTTTTTTTTCTTTGAGTTCTTTTTTTTGTTCTTTGGCAAGTGTTTTTTCTTCTTTCACATCATTATTTATAATTTCGATTTCATTTTCAATAACGTCGTTATTTTCTATTTTTTCAGGTTGTTCTTCTTCCTCTACAACATGTGTTTCGATGAATTCATTTTTCAAAGAGTCATTTAAAGAAACCACTGAACGTCCATCAATACGTTGGTTTGGTTCTTTGTATTCCATTTTCAAAAAATTGAAAATTTCCTCTTCATTTTCAAATACTTTGTCTAGTTTTGCTCCTTTTTTTTTACCATCCATTTTATATAACCCATGTTCGTTTAATGAATAACTCATTGTTAATGCGCGACCACGCATTACTGTATTAAATATTTTGCTTCCTGTGAAATAAAGTATGGCAAACGGGTATTCTTCTTTGGAAGTATACATAAAATCGACACGACGTACAGTATCTGAAGCAGGCAGTTTGGCAATAACCAAACTTTTTGTATTACCACGTGATAAAACTTCGACAATGATTTTTTCTTCTAATAATTTGTCAATAAACTTTTTGAATACTTCTTTCTTTTCAGATGTGACAATAACGTCAATATCACCTGATGTTTTGGCACCTCTGCGGAAACTACCTACTATTTCAAATTGAGAATCAACATCTTTAATTTCATCAAATAGTCTTTCAAATACACTTTTATATTCCTCAATTTCTTTTCTTGGAATTCGCTTCAATATATCTTCGTAATGTTTCAGTCCCATTTTTTGAACATTATTTAATAGTTCATCTTGTTTCTCACGCAATTGTTCAATAGAAGTAATACCTTTATTCACTAAGTCTGCTGCCTTTTTAGGACCAATACCATAAATATCCGAAAAAATATTTTTAGGATCAGCGCGCTCGCGTTCCAATAATCGTAATGTTCCTGTTTGAATATATTCTTTTATTTTTTTCACAATCGTTTCACCAACACCAGGAAGTGAAATTAATTGTTGATAGTTCTTTGGATTGATTTCATTTGGGTAAGTAATAATACTTTCTTGTGCTTTCTGGTAAGCGCGCGCTCGAAATGGTTCCCCACGTTTTACCATAAATTTTGCTAATTCATCTAGTAAATCAATTAATTTTTCGTTTAGACGACCATTTATAACCGGTTTATCGTCAGAAACACTTACTGAAATAGATGTGTTCTCTTTCAATTCGTCTACAGAAGGTTCTCTCTTTTTCTTTTTTATTTTGATCATTTTCCCCTTTACTGGACTAGGTCCTCTTATTTTTTCCAATATTTCTTTACGGTGTTCTTTTTCCTGTTGTAATTTTATATCTAAAGGTTCTTCCATTATATATAAAATGAAGAAAACAAAAGTCATTATATTACCAATAACAAGCATTTTCAACTTTGTTACAATTTTTAGGTTTTTCACTAGGTTTGGGACGTTTCCAAAAATCGTTATAAAACATTTGTACAATATCATTTCGTTCTTGGATCCAACGATTTCCCAAAATACCGAAATACATTTGTAATACTCCTCCCACATAAATTGCCGATTTTCCTTTCGCATAAATATGCGCACAAATAGGATTTCCATAACCACCACAAGATACAAGCGCAACATCAAATTTATCTAGTAATTCATTAACATTGTCTTTAAATCTATCAAATTCAATACTGAAGTCAGCAGAAATTTCATCTGCTTGGGTTTGGGGAGGTTTCAAAAAAATAAATTCGCAATTTGGAAATAAATCTATATTATCATAAATATATTTGCGGTTTACTATTTGTTCTTTTAATGTTTCTTCAAATGGTGAAATAAGCAATATTCTCTTGTTTTTCAGCGCCCATGTCCATGGATTATTATAAATATAGTGAAAAATGTCAAAATTATATGCCCAAAAACGTGGTTTATTTGGATATGTATGTAACATATAAGAATGTGATTGCGATATATGTTTTATATATTCCCCTTGTGGTTCCCAACTTGCGTAAATTTCACATTGATCGAACGCCGACAAATACAAATTGGAATAATACAATACACTATTTTCACTCGTTAATGAAATACCAGCATTGTTCTTCATTGCTTTCAATGTTTTCTTAATATACGTACGTAATGACTGAATATCGGGATGTAAGTTTTGATGAATTACACGAGAAAAAACAGCCACATTATTTTCAATACCCGAAACACGTGGTATAATAAAATGTTCTTTTTTTTCTAATTTATTAGCAATATATTTACGAAGCATAGAATTGTTGTCAAACGAAATGTTTTCAAAATTATTTGACCATGATATGTATTTATCTAAATCAATACCTAATTTTTGTTTCATATCTTTCAAATGAAAACCGTATGGAATTATTACACCCACTGGTAATTTTACAACATCACGAATAGAATAATTGCGTTGTTTAGAAGAATGAATATGATACGTTTGGATTGTTTTGGGATCATTGAAAATTTCATATCCTAGAATTGAAAACAAATAAATTAGTTTGTTGTCACATCCGGGTTTTCCAAATTCGAAAGAAAATATTTTTTTCGAAATAGGCGGAATCATTTGGTTGGAATGAATAATCCATGTATCTTGACTATCATATCTTGGACCAAATATATTCGATTTAGACGGTTCTTGTTTATTATATTCGTAACGTAACAAGCAACATACCTGTTTATTTTCTGACATGGAACAACGTAATAAATTTTTGATCGAATTGTTGAAACATATGTCCGAATTAATCATCACAATATATCCGCTAATATTTTGACTATGAACATAAGTAAATACGTCTTGAAATGTAAGTCGTTTTTTGATATTAGTTTGAATTATTTTGTTACTTTCGACACCTAATTCTTTTGAACTATATATTTTTTCATTTAATAAGTGAATATGATGAATGTAGTTATTGTTATTGTTTTGCTTTAACGCATATTGAATTTCTTTTAATCGATATGAATCATTTGGTATAAAAAATTGACTAATAATATGTATTTTATCATCACTAACTGAATTTGAAGTTAATAATTGTTTTGATTGTAATATAAATTTCATGAACAAATTAATAAAATCGTTTTTATTAGGATTTAATAATATAATTTATTTATAATGTTTTCAACTATTGTTCCATCAAAAACAGCATTAATAAAAAATTTTAATTGGAGAGAATATTTGATTGCCAATACGGATTTAATCGATAATGGTATTTTAACCGAAGAATTAGCAATTAAACATTATTATGAAATAGGAGCGCGAGCAAAACGACCATTAAAATCAAAATTATTTGATTGGACACAATATATTGCAATTAATAGCGATCTAATTGACCGAGGATATATAACAAAAGATAAGGCAGAAAAGCATTATATCGACAATGGTTACAAAGAAGGTCGACGCATTGTCCTAAAAGATTTTGATTGGATCTTTTATGTTTATTTTAATAATCATTTAATACACGCAAATATAAACACGCAAACAAAGGCAATTAAACATTGGATTGAATATGGTCGAAGTGAAGGATTATTTACAACTATAAAACCATTGGAACTTTGTTACCAGAAAATGATTTGTCATAATTATGATAATATTTTCGATTTATATAGGAATGTGTACGATATTACATCTTATCCACATACATCAATAGGTGATGGTTTCATTAATGAAAATGCTTTACATTTTATTGAAAACCGAAACCAACCTTATTTTAGACCATTGAGAAAGCAAAGAAATTTACAAGATTTTTTGAAAGATTATGAAAAAGTGTTTTTAATTGTGGATTTTCCATGTTTCGGTGGTGGTTGCTCGTTTTTTTTAAATTCGATTATTAGTCATTATAAATATCATGTCACTTTTTTAATAGTGCGAAATTTTAAAAACAAGTTATATTGGTACGTAAACGACGAAATAATATTTGACCCTTATTTAAATGAACACAAATCTTTAGAATTTATCAAACATAATAAATCCAAAATTGAAAAGGTGTTTTTTAATTCTATTGTTGAACATTCAAATTATTTCATCAATGAAGTTTTAAATATGAATTTTGATTGTACCATTTTAACACACGATTATAGTTTGTTTTTCAAAAATCCACAAATGTATTATTATGATATTAATGAAAATATTGTTGAATATAAATTTAATATTCATAAATTTAACCGAGTTATTACACAACACGTCGGTAATTTACATTCTTTTGGAAAATATATGAATGATTATAATAATATTATTATTTCTGCCTTACCGGATTATCGTCATTTTGATAAAAAAATTACGAATGAAAATAAGAGCAAATTTGTCATTGGTATAATTGGAGATATATCTGATGTGAAAGGGTATTATGTGGTGAATGAATTGTGGAAAAAAATACAATCCAAGAAAAATATAGAATTAGTTATTTTTGGAAAAGTACATATTAAAGACATAAAACATCAGTATTCTTATCACACGATTGAAGATTTAAATAACTTACTAATTACATATAAACCCAATTTACTGTTTGAAACATCGTTATGGCCTGAATCTTTTTCATTTACTTTATCATTGTCCATGATTACACGTTTACCCATTATATATCAAAATAAATTCTATCCATCTACAGTTCAACGACGATTATCATTATATAATAAGGGGTATTCGTTTAATAATATACAAAATGTCACATTAAAATGGATTGTTGGTAAAGGTCAAGATCATTTTTTTACCATCAAACCACAAATATTTTATCCACCATTTTGGGATGAATATTTTTTAAATCGACAATGTAAAACAAAGCATATATTAAATCAACCATTTAATGTAGTGATAATTACATCCAAGATTTGTACATCAACCAAACCTTTTAGTTATGCTCCACATCGTTCTATATATAGTACAGAAGAGCGGTTTGAACAAGTTCAAAAAACAATTGAAACGGTTAGAGAACATATACCTGATAGTTTTGTTATTTTATATGATAATTCAGACTTTAATGACTATAAATATAATCTATTGAATGATTTAACAGATTGTTTTATAAACCATCACAACGATGCTATTGTAAATGAATTTACAGATAATAGTATTCATAAACTATATGGTGAAATTTCACAAACGTTTAAAATGTTAAAATATATCAAAAACTATTTTACTAATATGAATATTAAAAATTTGTTCAAAATCACTGGACGATATTTAATAAATAACTCTTTTAATTATAATACTTACGAAAATAATGATATTATTTTCAAACGAAATAAAGAAGTAAATGATCGAGCCTATTATTTTACATGCTTTTATAAAATAGGTGGGGTGAAATTTGATTATTTTTATGAAATTATGGAAGAATTGTATGAAGATATACAAAATAACGCATATGAATATGAAGAATGGGAAGTGTTATTGCCTATGTTGTTACACAAAGAATTTAAAACAGTGGAACATTTGGGAATAACACAAGATATTGCTGTTTGGGATGATAAAAGTGAAATATAATATCGTAAAAATAGAATCAACTTTTTATGATTTTAATATAGATGATTTTAATATTTGATACATACGGTGGTTTATGTAACCAAATGTATGATATTCATTGTGCTATTAATTTTTGTACCATCTATCAAGTTCATTTTACTTTTCGATATTCAAGTTTTCGAAATAAAGAACACTTGAATCAATGGTATAATGTGCCATTTAGTGAATTGTTTGAGGATTCTTTTATTGAAACGCCTTTTTATGTTCATTCAACAACATTAAATCTCGATGAACATAATTGCCATCATTATGAAAATGATATACGTGCCATAGAATGGTTGGATAAAGAACGCGCTTTATTACCACAATTATATCGAATTGAACATAAATATATTATCTTAAAACAATTTTGGGCAATATGTCCACCATTACATGATGAAATCAATTTTTATGAAAAAATAAATCCATGTTCGAAATTATTCGTATTATTTAAAAATATTAGAAAGAAATTACCTAAAAAATACAACTATATTCATTATCGGTACGAAGATGATTTTATTGAGCATTTTCAAATTACGAATCATCCGAAATTGTGTGATTTAATTCGAAATATACCTTTTTGTCAAAAGAAGGTCAAAATTTATGTGGCATGTTATAATATTACAAATTTGCCTCGAAAATATATAGATAGACCTATTCAGGAATTTAAACACATCTTATACAAAAAAGAAGGTTATAATCATTTGAATTTCGAAGAACAAGCATTTATAGATTTCTTAATAGGGAAAGCAGCAAATGAACTATATGGTCATAGTAAATCATCTTTTTCATGGTTATTAAATTCGTCTAAACAAACAAATAATTATTATGATAAGTAAGTATATATGCATATATTACTTACAGGAGGTCTAGGTTTTATTGGTTCTCATGTTGCGGTTTTATTAGGTAATAGTGAACACGACGTCACTATTATTGATAATCTTTCGAATTCGTCAATGAAAGTATATGACAATATTTTGAAGTTAGTGAAATATCCTGAGCATTTTCATTTTGTGAATGGTGATGTAACTATTCAAACAGATTTAGAACCTATTTTTCAATCAAGAAATATTGACGGAATTATTCATTTTGCTTCTTTGAAATCTGTTGGAGAATCCATTGAACAACCACTTGTATATTATAGTCAAAATTTAAATGGGACACTTTGTTTGTTGGAAATGATGAAAAAATACAATTGTAGAAAATTCATTTTTTCGTCGTCGGCAACTGTATATGGTACACAAGAACCACCTTTATTAGAAACACATCAAACAGGTGCGGGTTTAACAAATCCTTATGGTCAAACCAAATATTTCCAAGAACAAATATTACAAGATTTTTCCAAAGTTCATCCTGACTTTGAAATTACTTTGTTACGTTATTTCAATCCCGTAGGTGCTCATTCCTCCGGATTGATAGGAGAAGATCCTAGTGGAATACCAAATAATTTATTCCCTTTTGTATTGCGTGTAGCGAGTCGCCAATATAAAGAATTATCTATTTTTGGAGATGATTATAATACACACGATGGTACATGTGTACGCGATTTTATTCATGTTATGGATTTAGCTCATGGACATATATCAGCAATAAATCATAGTAAAAAGGGGACCAATATATATAATTTAGGAACAGGCAAAGGAGTAAGTGTAATGGAATTAGTAAAAACTTTCGAAAAAGTAAATGGAATTAGTATACCATATAAAATTGCTGAAAGAAGACCCGGTGATATTGAAAGTGTATATTCGGACGCAACAAAAGCAAAAAAACATTTACAATGGGAAACAACTTGTACTATAGAAGATATATGTAGAGATGGTTATAATTTTATAATTTCCAAGAAAGACAACTAATGGTATTTGTACATCAATATAGACAAGATAAAACTGTCTAATGTATTTAATAGATCGAAATTTTTTTGTTCTTTAATATAATGATGTTCATAGCAACGATTAATATCTTTGTCCTTTTCGCATAAATATTTCATGGAAAGTTTACAATCAATAATCTCTTGTATTTCATCTCTAATTGGATTTATATTTAATCTTTGTGCTTGTTCATTATGAAGAAACCAATCTAATATTTCATCACACAATGGTTTTTTTTCTGCTTCAAACCATAAATGGTCTCTATATATCTGAATACGGAGATCCATGGGTAATAATGGAATAATTGATTGTGGTTCATTTGGAAATGGTGGGTTTGGTAAATTTTCATTCATATTAATATGTTTTAATATGAATGAAAGAAAACAAATGATTCAATTTTATAAAAAATTAGAATAATATATCAGTCACAATTCCATCAATGTTGTATTCTTGGACAAGGGGTAGAATGTTGTGGTCCTTAAGTGTATATATAAACGTTAGAACCTTGCTTGAATTCAAATAATCCACACTTTCTTTATCTAATACTGTCCAAGAAAAACAAATAAACGAAATATTGTATTTACTAATAAAATAACGCAAAAAATGTTTATTGTATACATTATCACTAATAAGTCCAAGTTGATAATCGCCCTTTTCACGTAAAATATCCAAGTGTTTGATATTGAAACTGGCAAACCATATTTTGTCCAAGACAATATTATGAGTTTTCAAAAAATCATGTAGTTCATAAGACAATCTATCACAACCTTTTAAATCGAAATATAGCGCAATTTTTTTATAATCAAAATTTTCGAAAAATATAGACAATAATAATACGTTTGGATAATCGGTTTGTATTTCTTGGAGTGTCATGTTATTTACACGCTGATTTCCAATATATTGATCATGAAAAATAATAATTTCATTATTTTTATCTAACTGAATATCCAATTCAATCATATCAAAATTATGGGTTATTGCTTCTTGGAACGCTTCTAGTGAATTGTCCTCATGATGTTTAGTATATCCACGATGAGCAATTTTTAACATTATGATATAATGTAATCATATCATAATAAATACAAAAATATTAGATCGACACTACGGTTCTCGTAACAACTTTGGGTTCCTTTACTGGAAGTTCTTGTAAAGATGCGGTTAAATATTTGGTAACGATCATATTAGTATTTAATAATTCATTTAACGGTAAAACTGAAAACCATTTATACGCACATCGTTTTAATAATTCATCACCCGGTAAGTAAATTCCGCATGTTTTGTCTTTACAAAAAGGTATAGTATTCTCACTCAATAAATCTTCAATACTAACAGGAGTTCCTTCCACTGTTTTGACGCCAATATAAATACCATCTACTTTGTTAATGTGGTTCTTAATACATTCATTGTTCAACCATCTTGAAACATAACCAAAAAATTGAGGTTCCGCACTTAAATGAGCATTAGAATTACGCGTTTTGATATAATCAACCATATCCCGTATTATAGGAGATCGCTTAGGCGCACCCATAAATTTATGACTAGGCATAAATAAATCGCGTCTATTATTGTTAATAATATTAGCATAATGGTTTGGTGTTTCACATACGAACGGTTTATCATGTTCTATTCCACCCAAATAAAGAGGAGCAAGATTTTTTAAACAAATGAAGGTATTGGGTACAACAAATCCACCATAAATGTATAATAGTTCGCACATTGCTAATTCACGGAAATAAATGCGCGCTGGTTCTGCCAATTCAGATACATTGTGTTTCCATCCAGGTATTAATTGGCTAAATGAATCGTCGTCAATTAAGCAAATATTAAAATCATCACCGCAATGATGAATAATGGATTGAATAGTTAAATGTATATACGGTTGATTTAAATCAGTTGAACTACGTGATCCAAAACTTTTCCATTTTCGCGCATTATATTCGTAAGTACTATGTATCCATAATTTGGGTTTATTGTATCCATAGAGAGGATTATCATTTAATAAATATTTACGTATAAGTTCATCTTCATTGTTTGGATTTATTGCATCACGTATTTTACCTCCAAACATATTTGCTACAAGAATGATTCCTAATGTTGCTACAGTATATAAAATGCCTTTTTCACTAAATATTGCCATTTGAATATATATATTATATATATCAAATTATTTCAATAATGATATAATCATGGTTAAAAATAAATAAAGTAATCAATGTTATATTTTGATTCATTATATTTTATTTTTGATGTAAACATGACATCATTACTTTTACATATCTGTCGAACAATATTTACAAAGGAATTGTAAGTGAATTCTCTCTGTATATAAAATTTTTTTGAATCTTGATAATATGGTAATAATGTTTCCAAAAAAGCAGAATGATATTCATGAAAAGTGACTTTACGATATGCGTTTTTGTCAACTAAATAATATTTGTCTGTTTTCAAACATACCTTTTCCAATAAATCAAATAATAACTGGATAGGTACATTTTCACGAAAGATTTGCTTTAACATGATATATTAAATATAGATATTATATTTTATTTTCGCATTTACTACGAACAACATGATATACTTCATACGAGAACATTACCAGTTCAATAGAATCTTCATGAAGATTGTGAAAATAAGTAATATATTTACATATAATGGGTAATAATTCATATTTTTGATTTTCATCTAAAAGATGTGTCGATTTTATAAACGAATAAAACATATCCAAAATATCAATCACAGAATAACCATAATCATATATAGAATACAAATTGTGAATTCCTTGTTTTAAATTATTTCCCTGCAAACATTGAATATATTCTTCAAATTGGTGCTGTGATATATTCGATAGAATATTTTTACAATTATCAATGGTATAAAAAGCACCTGTATCATTTAAAATAGAAAGTTTTTCTAAATGGGAAAGAACTTCACGAATTGAATATTTCGAAAAGGAAAGTAAATAGTCGCAAGCGTTTTGTTCAATAGACAACGATTCATTTTGAATAACTTTATTTGCTATGTCACGAACATTTTCAAAATCGGGGGAAACCATTTTAATGATATGCAAACGTGATTGAATACTTTCAATAACTTTATGTATATTGGAACATACGGATATAAAATGAATATTAGATTTATATTTATCTATATGATTCCTAAATACTTGCTGACATTGTTCATTAATTAAATCTATATCATCGACAATGACCAATTTTTTCTTACCAAGTATAGAGCATTTTGATTGACAAAATGATTTCATTTCATTACGATAATAATTAATACCTTGTTCTTTCAAACTGTTAATAAACATGATATTATTTTCAGGAAGACTTTGATTTTTGTCCAAATTATAATAATTACGAATAATTGCATATAATAATGAGGTTTTCCCACAATTAGAAGGTCCGGTAATTAGCACATTTAATTCATCAATTTGCTTTAAAGATAATATAACAGATATTAATTGATCATTTCCAACAAAATCATTGATGTAATAGGGTTTATATTTAGAAAGAAAACTACCATTTGACTTAGATGTTTGTTTAGACAAAAAAAAGTTTTCCATATAATTCATTGTAATGGTACTATTTTATGTTCCTTTTTCAACTAAATCATTATTACGGAAAATTATTATATAAAAAAATGGATACTACTATATAAAATGTCTTATTATGAAGTTTTGGAAGTAAATAAAAAAGCGAGTGATGGAGAAATAAAGAAGGCGTATCGACAAAAAAGTTTACATTATCATCCCGATCGGAATAATAGTTTAGACGCATCTGATAAGATGCAACAAATCAACGAAGCATATACTATATTAAGTGATAAATCAAAACGTAGACAATATGATTTAGAAGAAGAACTGGGTAATAATCCCTTCTCTTTTTTTTCTCAAGCAGCAGGTATGCCATTTAGTCATGGTCCAACATCTGATGAATCACAACACGAAATTAACGAATTATTTTCTACATTGTTTGGAAATATGATGAATTCCAATATGATGAGTCATAATATGGGTGGTCATGAAATGCCAAATGTACGCATTTTTCATGGAGGTATTTCACCAGAGCATTTATTTCAAAAACAAACAAACCAATATATTAAACCCGAACCTTTAACTATTCCACTAACTATTACGTTAGAGCAAGCATATTATGGTTGTACTATACCTGTAAATATCGAACGTTGGATTATGATTGGTGATACTAAAATAAATGAGGAAGAAACAACATATGTAAACATATATGAAGGAATTGATGATAATGAGATGATTACTTTAGAACAAAAAGGAAATGTGACAAGTGAACAAGTGAAAGGTGATGTAAAAATTGCTGTACATATTAATAATAACACTTTATTTCAACGTAATGGATTAGATTTATTATATGATAAAACGATTTCATTAAAAGAAGCGTTATGTGGATTTTCATTTGATCTGGAACATATTAATAATAAAAAACTGGCATTTAATAATAAATCGAATATTAGTGTCATTAAACCAAATTATCGTAAGAAAATACCAAATATGGGAATGAAACGAAAAGGCAATATAGGAAATTTAATTGTAACTTTTCAAATTGACTTTCCAGATAAATTTACATCAGAACAACAAGAAACACTGAATAATATTTTATAATTGATTACTTAGTAAGTAAGCAATTATTACAATGGATTTAAGAAGAAATACGTTTAGTAGGAATTTCAACATCAACTAAATAAATTGAGTTTTCTGTGGCAATAATATATTCACTACCAGTTTTGTAAATTTTTATAATAGGACTTGTGTATTCTTCCTCGCTTTTTACTAAAAGTTTCTCTTGGTTCTCTTTTACGCCAATTAGAACGGTTTTCTCTAAAGAATCGTTCCAATAATCGAGCATGATAGGTTTATCGTCTACAATGGCTAGTTTAGACGCGTGTTGAAGGGTTTTAATATCAGGGAGTCGAAAAGATGCCTCATTTTGTGAAGGTTTTGATTCTACTAGGGCGCTCATAATTATAAACTAAATAATCAGTTTTTTTTATGTATTTATACGCATTTTTGAATAATAATTCTGTAAATTAGAAATGTCTAAATATAATCTATGATGGAACTTTCACGTTACAACAACGAAATAATTTCCTCTTTTGCGAAAAGATTGCTAGAATATTTAGAAGATATACACACCATCTCTTTTCAAAATGACAAACAAAAGCAGGAACTTTATTATTGTGGATTTAAAACAATGATACATGTATTCTGTATTTCATATTTGATTAAAATGGACGGGGAGCAAATCGATTCGTATTTAGAGAAGGCATATATTTTATATAATGAATACACCCAACAAGTATATAGTAAAAACTTGGAATTTCTTCACAGTCCTTCTTTGTTTGTTCACAATGTTTTATTGGGAAATATAGGATTAAATGATTATAAAGAAAAGGAAAAGTTGAATAAAAATAAAGAATCAAAATGTGCGTTTGGTGTAAAAATATCTACATGGTCCAATATGTTGATGTTCTGGGAAAATACTGATTTAACTATGGAAAATAGAATTCATATTGCTGAAAATTTCTTAAAATCATATTTACTTCTTTTTCATCTGGATAAAAACTACGAAGCGTTTCGAATATTTCAACATATACAAGAAGTTGGATTATTAAATAAAATATCTTTTGAGAAATATTCCTTCTTTTTAACATCTTTCTTGAATCATTTTACAAATAATAATATGAATTTGAAACAAATTCAAGTAGAAAGTATTTGTTTTGATAAATTTCTAAATAAAAAAGACGAATGTAATATCATGTTTGAAAATGCGAATCAAATGAAAGACATGGAAGTGTTCATATCTTGGATCTTTACCAAAGAATGAATAACATATTAGATTATTTTCATGTATGTATGATTGTCTCATATATATCATGTGTAAATATGACAGTTTTTTTTCTTATTTTTTCTTGTTTTGGTTTGACAGGTTGAGTTTCTTCGGGCGAACGAATTTCATTATATTCAGTTTGTAATACATTCTTAATATAATCATATACATACCGTAATATAGGTTCAGTACAATTTCCTACTATAAGACAACTGCCTGTTCTGAATACCATAAAGGATACTTCTGTATATTTCTTATTGTCGTTTAATTCTGACATTTTTTGACCTTGGTCATCTCTAGTAATTACACCCTTTTGTTTTTCTTTATCAAAGTCATAGTCGTGATTAAAATAAAATTTACATTTTACACCAGGGTAACTACACGGGTCAAATGCCGATTCAATGTTGTATTTATTACGCAGAATAGAATATAGTTTTTCACGGTAAATATAAAACCCACAGTTGAAATTGGAATTGATTAATACATTACATTCTTTATCAACATTTGTGAAATCAAGTTCGTTATTTACAATTGGACGTAATATAGAAAGTAACATGATCTTAGTACTATTTAACAATTCTTTATTCAAAATACCTGGGATTTCCATTTTTCCAGTATTGAATATTTTAGCATGAATTTCATGAAATACTCCATTGTACATAAATCGCAAAATAAGAGCAAAACAATTGTAAAACGCGTTTTTAACTTTTCCACGGCAGTTCATAATATCCTTTTTTGACATACCTACTGTTATTTTCCTCTCGTCCTTGAACTTATTTCTCCTAGATGTTGGATTATCTATGCGACGAATGACATGTTCGTTATAATAGTTCAAATACTTCAACTTTTTTTCATATTCTTCATATTCTTCCTTACTATGAGAAACGATCTTCATTTGTTTTTTGATCGCACCTGATTTGGGTTTCCAATAATCAATAATTGGAATTTCCCAGAAAATATTGTCAATTTCTATTGGCTGATTTAGAAACAGCACCTTAGTTGTGGTTGAAATATACAAGTCATCACATTTAGGCAAAACATCAGAAGTTTTTTTTTCTAAAAGTGATGGAATTATTTGTTGATTGTTGTTACATAGCGGTGCTTTTACAATATCGTCGTTTAGAAACGCTTCCCATTCATCGTCTACAATTTCTGTCATGATTCTTTATATGGTAAATATTAAAATTCTTTATGTTGTTTCAATTTTATTGTTTAATGAAAAAAATAATTTCTTTCATTAATGTAAGATGCTATCATGCGAAAATAAACGCAACCGTAATAGTGATATTAAACTTCCCAACCAAAATCGCATAGAAAAGTCAAATCCTGTCTTAATCAAAAAAATTTCCAGTGGTAATTTGGGCGAAATGAACAATTTTGATACCCCAATTGCTTGCACACCTCCTGACAAAGGGTTTATGGAAAATCTTATGCGTCGTATGGAACGGACATAAGGAGTTTTTTATTAATTATCATATACTTAATAATGTCTAGCATGTTTGCGTTATTATTATGTATTATTTTTTTCATATAAGAAATAGATTCTTCATCAATTACAATATTTTTGTTACGTATTATATAATTGAAAAATGATTGTATTAAATGTTTCTTATCAATATTGTATTCTTCGCTTATTGAGTATATAAATGTTATAATATCAATTTGTTTTGCTTCGCTACAAAACATATTGTATAATTTTTCTAATACACTATAATTTAATATATTTTTATTCCATTCATCTAATTTAAAATTTTGATTCAATTGGAGAAAATTAATCATACTACGAATATCGGATTTATACATGGATTGAATAATTTGAATTGCTTCGTCATCTATATTAATATGTTCTTTGTTTACAATTGTTTTCATAAACTGAATAATATCATTAGATGGAAGTTGATTAAAACGTACACAAATAAATTCATTTTTAAGCGATTCGTCAATCTTACTTATATAATTACATATTAAACAAAAACGTACATTTGTATTGGTTGTTTGTAATAAATATTTTAACGCTTGTTGTGCGTTTTTTGTCATATAATCGACTTCATCTAGAATTACAAACTTGAAACCACTTTCAAATAAATTCATAGATTTTACAAAAGAATTAATTTGATTTCGAATTATGTCAATACCCCTTTCATCAGACGCATTTAAATGTATTACATTTCCTTTATTAATTTTACTATGTGTTTTTTGATATTGTTGAATTAAATTAATGATAGTTGTTGTTTTTCCTGTTCCAGGGGGACCGTAAAACAATAAATTTGGAAAATGTTCTTTTTCAATTATTTTTTCGAATAATTTACGATTAATCGGATCTAACACAATATTGTCAAATCTAGACGGTCTATATTTCTCTACCCATGGACTATTTGTATTTTCGCATATTGATGACATATATAGAAATATACCAATTCTATTATTATATTGTTTGAAAATTAATTATAAAATTGAATAACATAAAAAACAATAGTTATAGTATGTATAAAATGAATAATGTTGGACATTTATCAATATGTTGTGGTTGTATGTTTTCAGGGAAAACATCATGGTTAATGCAGCAATACAAGAAATATCAGTATATTGGAAAAAAAGTATGTGTAATAAACTTTGATCAAGATAAACGATATCACGATTCTCTATTATCAACACATGATAAGGTTATGATCCCTTGTGTTCAAGCACACCATTTAAAAGACGTATTTGATAAAATGAAAACTGTCGATGTAATATTAATAAATGAAGGACAGTTCTTTGATGATTTATTTGATATTGTATGTACCGTGGTCGAAAAATATCACAAAATTGTTCATATAGCTGCTCTCGATGGAGATTTTCAACGAAACATGTTCGGTCAAATACTACAACTTTTACCACGTTGTGACGATTACATTAAATTACATGCTTTATGTTCCAATTGTAAAGACGGTACAAAAGCGTCGTTTTCATATAGAATTAGTCATGAATGTGAGCAAATTAGCATAGGTTCGAGCAATTATGTTCCATTATGTAGAAAGTGCTATGAATCCAATAAAATTGGACAAAGTATTATAAACGGAACAAATATACGTGAAGAATTAAGTAATGACTCCTAGATTTATAACCACTTCTTAATATATATTTCAAAATGACTTAAATAATATTTCGTGTTTTTTTGTTAAAGGAATGCCAAGAAAGAAAAGCGAACCTACAACAACGAAACAGTCGAAATCCGAAAATATCCAATATGATATTGATGGAACTCCCGCACCGCAACCCGAAGTTAAAAAACGTGGACGTAAACCGAAAGGGGGGAAATTAATTGAAAAAAACGCAAAAGAAAATAACGTTGCTAATGTACCTACAAATGTTATTTTACATTTAAAATGTTCGTTGAAAGATATTGAAGAACAAAATGAACATACTATTACTGATCCTTTAAATTATAGTGCTTCTGTACCACCTAGTATCAAAGCATATGATCATATTAATGATGGACAGTTTTTTGAGTTAAAATCAACAGAAGATACAAAACCAAATGCTTATGTGGATATACATAGTGAACAAATTTGTATAAAATGTAAACAAAGTGAACTATCAAACAAATTAACTATAGATAATGATGTTAATATTAAAGACATTAATCAAAAATTGAAACATTTGAAAGTTTCCTTATATAAGAATAATATGGATGAAAAAAAATCGGCGTGCTTTTGGTGTACGTGTGATTTTGATAATCAAACGTGCTATATACCTCGTTATGAAAATAATCATGAAATATTTGGATATGGTTCTTTTTGCCGCCCAGAATGCGCAGTAGCGTATTTGATGAAAGAAAATATAGATGATTCAACAAAATTTGAACGATATCATTTATTGAATAGTGTTTATAGTAAAATATATGAATTCAAAAATAACATTAAACCGGCACCCGATCCGCATTTTTTACTGGACAAGTTTTATGGAAATCTAAATATACAGGAATACCGTAAGTTGTTAAATAGTGAACGTATGCTTATGGTAATTGATAGTCCATTGACACGCATTTTACCTGAACTACATGAAGATACAGATGATTTCACTGCGGGAATATATGGTGGTAATAAAGGGACTAGTAGTCAAGCAGGAGGTGTGTATAAAGTAAAACGTCAAAGTGAAAAGAAAGAAACAGTAAGTAAGGCGGCTATTATGAAACAACGGTTTGGTGTTTCTGCCTAATATTATAATTATTTTATACAATAATTATAATTATTTATGAAATTCAATAAAACGATAATTTATATTAGTTTTTGATACTAACGTTACATCTTTCTGTTTTTTAAAACATTCTTGATTAAATATAGACACATCAAATGGAAAAAATGTATCTCCATTTTCGTCATTTTCCACTATTGTTATATAAAATTTTGTACAATATTCAAAATACTGCTTGTATATTGTATTTCCGCCAATAATAAAAATCTCCTTTTGTGTTTCGGATTTAAGTTTGTTTAATAATGGAAATGATTGTTCAAGATTACAATAATAAATTCCTTCATTACTTTTGTCATATACTTCTGTTTGGTTTGTAATAATAATATTTATACGATTTTTTAATGGACCATTCGGTAAACTATCAAATGTTTTACGACCCATTACAATAATTTGGTTGTTTGTGACTCTTTTGAATTCTTTTAAGTCTTCCGGAATATACCACGGGATTTTATTGTTTAAACCAATAACATTTTTTTTATTAAACGCAACTATTAAGTTCATAAATACTATACTATTCTTTCTTTATATCAAAACATAAAATTGAAAGAGTATAAACAAAGAATATTAGTATTATCCAAAAATATTGATTGAAATGTCTGAAATTTCCAAGTCACATAAAAAACTGCTAATTCAGTTGTTTGAACACGAACAACAATCACCTCTTGTTTGTAAATTGAACAAGAAGATTCAGAAATTGAAACGCAAAAATAAACTTTTGAATAATGTTATATTACGCTTTGGTGAATTGGCACCAAATATTATTGATCTAACACAGGATGAGAGCGGAAGTGATGAAGAGCATATTGTTTATTCTATTGAGGAAGATTCCCAACCTTCATCAAATAATACAAAGGTTGTTAATATTAAAAAGGAAAACTCGTTTGATATTCGTGCGAAAACTGATCCTTTCGAAATTACTGCCAATATAAATATTGGTTCTGATGAAACAAAGCAATACCCCCGCCTTCCCGTTGGCGCCTCTCATAGTTCAACACGTACTGTAGATATTGAAGAAGAAGAGGAAGAGGAGGAAGAGGAAGAGGAGGAAGAGGAGGAAGAGGAAGAAGAGGAAGAGGAGGAAGAAGAAGAAGAAGAAGAGGAGGAAGAGGAGGAAATTGAAGTAGAGGAAACCGAAGAAGAGGAAGAAG
>Ga0257110_1000519_pt1 | contig 18526 bp, 17 predicted proteins | sample LP_taG_7_FD_190184 | JGI IMG/M metagenome (GOLD analysis project Ga0257110, IMG submission 190184) | Marine microbial communities from Northeast Subartic Pacific Ocean, Canada - LP_J_2015_P26_10m | ecosystem: Environmental > Aquatic > Marine > Oceanic | place: Canada: Northeast Subartic Pacific...
GAAGAGGCTACTCCAAAAGTTTCCTTGTTCGATTAATGTGAAGCCGGAGTAGTCGATCTCATTCAAATCAAGACTGTGGAACGGATGGGTGAGGCGTGCGTCGTTCGCTTCTCCAGCAAATCCGGTGGCGTATTTACTGAGAAGAACATGAGGAAGTAGAACGATAGGCATCATAGCAACGGCTCCCCGCTCGGAGCGGGCTAGGGTCGACAGCAAAAGACCAATCATGGTTCCCGAGAAGCAGACGATGCCGAGCACGAAAAAGTGCGAAATGAAGTCACGAGCGTCGAACCAGTCCGACGCTTCCACTGCGTTGGGGTCGATCTTAAAAAGTGACACAAAAAACCAAGTTGAGAGGCAAAGAAGGAGAGTACTGAAAATTACTATTAGGGTAGCAAAGGCGGATTTAGCATGGAAAAAAGAGAATTTCCCGAGCCCACTGAGTTCATCAATCGCGTAAAGCGCGCGGGTTGAAATTATCTCTCGGATCGTTAACGACATTCCAATCCATAGGGCTGCGATCGAGAGGAAGAAGTTGATGAAGCGTGGGCTGTTACTCCCGTGAAGTGATTGCGCGAATACGATGAGCCCAGCCAGAAAAATGGGTAGGACGATGGTGACGCCCGCGGCTCCGCAGTCACGGAAAGACTGCCGGGCGGAGCGTCGGAATATCGCTCCGAAGTGATGGAGGTTCCACCAATCACGACTGGCGTCAGTAGCGTCGGTATATTCAAAAGATTTGATAGGTTCAATTGAGGTGTTTTTTTCAAATAGATCTGCTTCAGCAGTGGTGGTGAGCAACGTCGGAACATCTTGGTAATCCGCTCTCAGCTTCCCCCCTTTTTCCATTACGAGGACACGATCGCAAACTGCGAGTGTTCCGGGCAGATGGCTGGTGACCACGATGGTGAGCTTGTGGCGATCACAAAGCTCCCGTAAAAGCTGCATCACTTCGTAGGCTACTGGAAGGTCGAGGCCACTTGTTGGCTCGTCGAGTAAGAGAATGCGAGGGCCAGAGCAAAGGGCCCGGGCCAGAGAGAGACGGCGCCTTTCTCCACCGGAAATTTGTGAAACAGCCCTTCCCAAAAAATCCTTTGGAAGGTTAACGGACTCTAAAATTGAAAGAGGACTGGCATCGTGACCGGAGAAGATCAGCGCTTCTTCAAGGACTTCACCGACTTTGGCGTATTCCGGGAAAAGATCTTGCTGAGGAACATAGGATAGGATTTCAAGTAGAGACTGGTGATTGGCTCCAGAGATTCGGGTGGCCTCGGTTCCTGCAACAATGGAGACGATACCGAGATCCTTATTCTTTTTGCTGGGGGGGCGTAGTCCAAGGGTTCGAAGCAGGGTCGTTTTTCCTGCTCCGCTTGATCCGATGAGCCCGGTCAGCGAACCAGCCTCGAAATGGAGTGAGAGGTCGTCAAGAATGGTGAGGCCCTTCTGACGAATAGTGAGCCCTTCGACTTGTAAACCAATTGCGCTCTTGATCATCGCTCTGTCTTCTCGTCAGTAATTTCTTTGCGGGATTCGTTGGGGTCTTTAGTAGCGTAACCCTTTATGATGACGCGGTAGCTGGGTTTAGTTTTAAATTTTTTCTCGAAGAGAACGTGGTCAGTACTCTTTCTTTCGAGCGAGACTTCTCCGGTTAGATTGCCTTCGACAATGCTGTGAGTCTTCAAGTTATAATAAAGGGAGCCACGCGCGGCCCAAGTTCCAAGAACTTGGTTTTTGTCGGTGGAGCCGGAAAAGACAACCTTGCCTTTCACGATTTTTAGACGTGTTTCATCGCCGTAGGTCGAATCCCGCTTTAAGGTCAGGGTGCCGCTGACATCGAGATCGTTACTGGGCGCCAGTAGGTGGGCGATGGTCTTGACGTCAACGTCCCATTCATCTGGACCATTGGGATCAGTATCAGGAAGAAGGTAAGCTTCGCTATAGACTGAAAAGTTTTTGACCCGATCTTCCTTCTCTTTAGAAAGGGTGGCCTTAGTTTGAAAATCAACGAGGCCCTCACCGGCTTCGTAGGTGTATTCAGCTGTAAGACCTTCGTAGGCTTCAAGGGGTTGGAGCTTAGCTTCGAGGAGGTGTTCGTCGAGGCCTTGCCCGGTCATGCCTTTAACTGCAAAATTAATCCGCGAGAGAACTTTTTGGCGATTGATGTCGCTTTTCAACCATTCCGCGGCGCGATCAGTGGCGATGTCGATTGCGATACCTTCCGGGCCGGGAAGTAAGATTTTGCGTGCTCCTCTGCCTAGAATACCGACGGCCGGTGGGAGATGGAGATTCACGTCATCAAGAGCCAATTTTACTTCAAGGTCGCGAGCTGTAAGAATTTCCAGGCCGACCACTACTTCGGTATGATCCTTAGCGACGGATTTTACTTCGCGAACAAAATCGGTTTCGCCTTCGTGAATGAGGGTGATTTTTTTCCCGATACCCCAATCTCTATCTTCGACTTGTCCTTGAACTGTTGAGGTGACTATTGTCCGATAAAACATGCCTACCTCAAAGCGGGAGAGCTGCTCTGCCGTGAGAACGGTTTTCGTAGGGTTGTCATTACGAAAAATAAAAAAAATCGCGATAGCCAGCGCGAAAACGAGGAGTGCGATGGTAGAAAGGAGTTTCGTTTTTGAAGACATGACTGTGCTAGTATATATAGCAGACAGGTAAATCGCCTGTTACAAAAAAGAGAAAATTTGCAGTGGGGCTTATCTTGCCATTTCGAGGCGTTTATGGATATTGAAAAAGTGATCAGTTTGAGTGGCCAACGTCCTTTTGCCCATGGGAATCATCGTGAGGTTTATCTCCATCCCGAGAAAAGTGACCGGTGTCTCAAGTTGATGAGCGAGGACTGGCATAAATGTGACCGATGGAAGAGGGCAAATTTGGTGGCGCGATTTTTACGCCCCAAATGGTATTATCATGAGAATGAGGGAGAGTTGCACTTTTCGCAGGTCTTGTCTCGGCGAGTGGGGCCCACTGCTTGGAATTTGGTGGCTCATGCCTATGAAATGGTTGATTCAGATTTGGGTCCAGTGCTGGAAGTGGATCTCATCACAGACTTTGATGGAAAGGTTTCTCTCTCGCTCAAAGAGTATGTCTGGCAGTATGGTTTGACTCTCGAGTGTGAAGAAGCATTAAAAGAATTCTGGCAACAGCTCGACAAGCATTGGGTCTTTGTAGAAGCGCGACCTGACAATCTCTCCGTGCAGGTGAAAGCGGATGGGAGTTGTCAAATCTTCGCGATCGATGGTTATGCCTTTGGCCAATTGATCCCATTAGCAAAATGGTTCCGCAGGGAACAAAAAAGGGTTTTTCGGAAACGGCGGAGGAAACAAGACCGCGCATTGGACGAAATTCTGGTTAAACGAGAGGCTGGGGAATCATTGAAAAGCCAAGGTATTCACAGAAAAGATTGAGCGGAGCCCTCCAATTTCTACTGGCGATTGAGAACGTAGATGGGATCGCCGAGTCGGTTTCGCTGGTATTGCGTAACTTGACCACTGTTGATGAGAGCCTGGAGGTGTGAGTTGGGGTTTGCGGTAGGGTCGAACTTGCCGGCTGATTGTTTAAGGTAGGAGACTAGTCTCGGGGCCTCGTCGATTTCTGGGACTGGACAGCCGGTGGTGCAGGGAATACGGCCTATTTTTCGTTGGGCCCGGCGTTGGTAAAGCATCTCGCTGGCGTTGGGATTATAAGAGTGAATGACGACGCCGTTTGGAACGTAGCCTCGCAGCTTGGGGTCTGGGTGGGTTGGAGGATAAAGAATCTCGGCATAGATCCCGCTCACACCTCTTTTCGAGTCACCGGTTTGAATGGAAGAATCTGCATTTTTGGCAATACGCACACCGCCCATCGTAAAGAATCCAGGGGGAGTTTGGGCATGTGCAATACCAAGGCCGAGTTTACCGGTCCCACAGCGAAGGGTTTCGAAGATTTCGCCGGTTTTCAAAGAGATGACATTCATCCGCTGGGTGGCCGGATCAACCACGTAGATCCATTTTGGGTCGTAGTTTGGATATCCGGCTTTTCTTTGAGCCAAAATAGTAGCTTTGATGGTAGGCCACTCTTTAAGAATGGCTTGTTTTGTAGATGGCTTGGGAGGGCTGTTGGTGGAGCATGATTGCAGAATCAGAAGGCTAAAGATTGAGAAAATTCCTTTGGCGAAAACTGTCATGCCGAGATTATGGCACGTATAGCGCCTGCTTCAAGGAGTGGGATGAGCCATCGTAATAAGTAGTGATTTCTTATCACCGTAGGGATCTTTCCAGATCATCAAATATTATGGAAGGGCATCAAGATCTGCTTTGATCGTGATTTTGGGATTTGGGGAGGGGTTTTCGACTAGGGTGGTGCCTTGGCTGAGGAGCTGAAGAGCAGAGACTTCGTCAGTGATTTTGGTGTCGCCGGGGGTGACGCACTGGTAAGCTTGCTGGATGAGGTCTCTCGAAAAAATCTGGGGCGTTTCCATGACCCAAAGGTTGTCCCGTGAGACTGATTCCGAGGTGATGCCTTTCGGGGTAGCTCGCTTTAAGGTTTCGGTAACCCGACGGGCGAGGCTCGCGGCCTTAGTTGCCTCAGCGGCAGCGAAAGTAGCTCGAATTGATTCGGGGGAAACGAGTGGGCGGGCACCATCGTGAATTGCAACGTGGCTGATTTCGTTTTTTAGAGCCTTAAGGCCGGCGGCTACGGAGTCAGAACGTTCCCGACCTCCATCGACTCGGTTGAGTTTTGGGCCGAGGTCGGCAAGCCAAGCAAAACGATCTGGCGGAGTGACAACAATGACTTGGGAGATTTCTTCGAGGGACGAAAAGGCGTGAACACTATGCCAAAGAATTGCCTTACCCCTCCACTGAGCAGCGAGCTTATCAAAGCCCATGCGTTGGGAGGATCCAGAAGCGACGATTATAGCGGCGAAGCTCATTGAGTTTGGGGGTTATTTCAGTTCGGATGACCCGGTTTTATTGGGCCATCTCCTAAATTTACCTGCTCGTCCTTCAAGAAAGGTGCTTCATAACCTCCTTTGAGAGGGTCTTGCCGTCGACGCGTCCGGCAGTCTTGCTCTGTACGATACCCATGACTTTCCCCATGTCGGCGCGGCTGCTGGCTCCTGTTTCTGCGACGGCTGTGGCTACAATTGCCGAGACTTCCTCTGAGCTCATGGCGGCGGGGAGGTATTTTTCGAGGACTACGATTTCAGCTTTTTCTTTTTCGGCGAGCTCGGAGCGTCCGGCATTCTCAAATTGCTCGATCGAATCATTACGCTGTTTGATTTGTTTTCGGACGATTGCAAGGGCATCGGCTTGTTCGATGACGTTATCTTTATTGCCGGATTCGATGGCGGCGTTTGTGAGAGCGGTTTTGAGAGCGCGAAGAGTGGTTAGAGCTACCGAGTCTTTGGCTTTCATTGCGATCTTAAGGTCGTCCATCACGTTTTCTGCAAAAGTGCTCATAGAGATGTTCTGGCCGGAATCTTGCTCAGGTGCAAGCACGGGTCTTGCGAGAGTGGAGGATTATGATAGGGATGGTCTGTGAAGAAGGAGGGCATTGGAGGATATCTCTATCTGGCTTTTATTGGCCTAGCGTTGGCTGTGATGGGCGGTTTTTTTGTTTTTGTTCTGGGCCGTGGATACATTCGGGCAAAGGAAACGCAGGAATGGTCCAGTTATCCTGCTGTAGTTGTTGTTTCCGAGGTGGGGGATCGCCAGATCGGTAAGGCCAAGGAATATCGACATAAGTTGGTTTACGAATATCGGGTCGATGGGAAGTTTTACCGGGGAGATAGGCTAAAACGACGGGAAAACCCGTATTTGAAGAAAAAAAATAAGATAGAGCCCTCCATTGAGAAGTTTCCGGTGGGCAGCAGGGTGGCAGCTTTCGTGAATCCTAATGATCCAACCGAGGTTCTTATTGAGCATGAAACGAAGGCTCCTGGATATTCGATATGGTTCCCTGCCCTTTTTCTTTTGGGAGGTTTGGTGGTTTTGTTTCGGGCGCTTTTTAAATTGAGTCACCGGGTTGGTGCCTGAAGCCATGATTGAGCATGAAACACAGTGTTAAATAACGAGATTTTATCTTCTGGCCACCACTTCACGGCCGTTTTTTCACCTCACCGTTTCAACTTTAGTAACTGAGTGGTCCGTGGCAGGCAGAAACGGGCAATCTTTGTTTTTTAAAAGCACCTAAAAACCTTTCACGCATAGCGAGGATCGATCTTTATATTTAACAAAAGTTAATAACCCGGTTGTCAGTATTCCAAATTTGGGTATATTCTAGGGATGAAATCTGTCGTAATCTTCATGATTGCTTTGGTTCCTTTGAAAGGAATTGAGATCAAGGTCGATTACCGATACGACAGCCAAGGTTTTTTTGATAATCCTGCCGCGAAGGTGGTCATTGAGGCCGCCGCGGCTCGGTGGAGTCGGATCGTAAAACAGACTCTTCTTCCTGTTGATATGAAGGATGAGGAGCTATTTGATGGGCGATTTGAGATTATTCATCCGGGGACTGGCAAAAAACATGTGCTGAGTGCCGCGGCTAGTAAGGAAAGCGATTTTTATTTTAAGGTGGGGCAACCTGCTGCGGATGAATATCTTGGAGGGTTTTCGCTAGATAAGAATATTTGGATCTTATATGTGGGAGGTCGAAATCTGGGTGGGGCGGGCCGTGGAGCTCCAATTGGCGGGGCTAGAAATTTAGCTGAAATTTATGCTGATCCAGAAAGTTTTCTTAATCGCGGTTTTAATCTTGGCGTGAGCTCACTTACCGTGATCGGCGGAACTGTCTCATTTGATTTGGATCGCAATTGGAGTTTTGGATTTTTGCAGCCAGAGGGTGGCACGGCTTTGGATTTTTATAGCATTGCGTTGCATGAAATCGGTCATTGCTTGGGATTGAATGCCCGCTCGGTTGCAGAATTCCATGATTTGATCAAGGAGGACCGTTTCGTGGGTGATAATGCCGTGACGGCTCTTGAGATTGATGCGAGCAAGGAGGTAGTTGGACTCGAGATCGTCAAATCGTCGGAAGATTATCATTGGAGGGATGGTGAATATCAGTCAAAGATCTTTCCGCTCGGAACACCGTTGTATTTTGGAACAGTGGGTGCGGGCAATTTGCAGGATCTTCTCATGGAGCCCGTTTTTAATGTGGGTGAGGATGTCACACGGTTTGAAATTACGAATGTAGACGCTGCTGCTCTCACGGATATTGGTTGGAGTGTGATCTCCGAAGATCCTCCTAGGGGTCCCGATTTACATCTCGAAATCGGGGCTAGTAACAACGGGGGGTTTGTAATTCGGCTCATGTCCGAAGTGGGTGCAAGATACACTGTCCAGACGTCACCGGATAGTTTTAGCTGGGTCAGTGTGATACCATCTTTTGTGGGAGATGGAGGGCCACTCTCGTGGTCGGATGGGCAAGAAGGAACCTATGATCCTTTTGGTCCGGCCTCTTCTTTAGCTCATAAATATTACCGCGTAATCAAAGATTAATTCGTGATTGTGAAGCCGCGGCAATCTGCCAGTTGGTCAATCTCCGAAATGTGGTGTTCTTTAATCAGGCTGGCGAGTTCGGATTCTTCGACGATCTCGGTAATGAATTCACTTACTTCTTTCTCGTCTCCCATCACTTTTAGTTCAACCGTTCCGTCTTCTCGGTTTCGAACTGAACCAACGATATCGAATCCAAGAGCGAGTTGTTTGGTGGTGTAACGGAATCCCACTCCCTGGACTCGGCCGCTGAAACTGATCCGTTTGGTCGAATTCATTTCTTCGGCGAGTTGGTAAAAGTTAAGATAGTGTCTGACACAGTCACTTCGGTCTTACGCGATGCTTGCGTTTCGTGAAAGTGCGGGATCATTGAGCGTTCCACCTCTGTTTTAAGGATTTTGGCCGATTTTTCATCGGCCAACGCAATCTTCCAAGTGAGGGTGAATTGCTTGTCTTTACGACGGCGTAATTGGTAACGATCACCACGCCACTGCTCTGCCAGCAATCCGGATTCGTCCATTCCAGTAAAAGGCTCAAGCCACAATCGCAGACCTAGTTCTCCGATTGTGTTTGCGTGTATGATCTCTTGCCCGGAATTTGGGAAAGAGATCTCAACCGTTTCACGCTCCTTTTGATTCGGGTGCAAAACTGCAGCGGTTGTGTTGGGGGGAGTAAGGAACATGGCAGCCCATCCTTCACGGGAATCGATAAAGAAATAGCGAGAGAAATCGGCACCCTCAATGAATGGAAAGTTACAAAACCCTTGAAGTGCAGGCTCAAGGTCGTTGAGGAGTTGCTCCCTTGCGGGTTCCGGGTCATTCCAATCAGCTTCATTTGCGGCGGGGTTTCGACGGAGAAATCTCGCTTGCTGAGCTGCGGCGGAACCTGTGTGGACAGCTTCCCATGCCTGCCATTCATCGCGCGAGCCCCATTCTTTTTTCGGGTAGTTTTGGTAAGCTAGAAGTTGGCCAAGAAGGCGAACCAAAACTGAACGATCGGGCACGCTCATGGCATCGAAGTTTTCCGAAAGGAGAATTCGCTGTTCACTGAGGTCGCAAATCCCTTTGACTCCGCTGCTGTTGACAAAGAGGAGCTGGGTGAAGAGTCGTTGATTCGGAGGAAGGAGTCCAAGGAGTTCCCAGGCAAGTCCTTCATTTTCCAAGTCAACTTCGCCATGGATGAGGCGGAGGTTTGCGTGGGCGGCGTCCCTGATTTTGGTGGGGGAGGCTAAGCGAACATTGGGGGCTTTTAGAAAAACCATATCATAGTCTTTCTCGACCCAAGAGATGATGTCGTCGGAGACTGGAAAAGGGCCATTAGATAGCATAGAGCGCACCTGAGCGAGCTCGTCTTTAAGAGTGTCGACACGCTGCACCAATTCAGAGTTTTCAGCGCGTAGGGTCGCGGCGCTGTCATTGTCTAATGGGGGTAGACTCGACTTCTTCCAATAATCTCCATAAAGCCACCCACCTCCGGCTAACCCCAAGATGGTCAGGACTTGAAAAACTCGTTCAGGACTCATTGAGCCTTTTTCTTGTTTTCATCGTCGAAGGGACTGTCGGGGCGAGTGGAATTATTGGGGTCGAAACCCTCTTCCTCGCCGTAAAGATCGAGTGGCTTGTTGGTCTTCTTAAAGGTTTCGCGGGCTGTTTTTCCTGCCTTTGGAACAAGTGAAATAGCCTTACTTTGATTTCCTTCAGAGTCATAAAAATAGTAGACTCGGCGAATGGGCATTTCCTTGCGCTGGCCGTTTTTATCAAGGGTAGGGAAGAAATGCTTTACCCTGGCGTCGAACATTTGCTCGGCTACAAGTTGACCGCTTTCGTTGTCGTAACCGTACTGCACGCGGTAAATGAGGACGCCTTGGCCATCATGAATTTGCCCATACCTAAGGAATCCCTTGGTGTCTCGGGTGTATGTGGCCTTCATTTTGACTTCACCATTTTCGTTCTTGGTCGTTTTAACAAGTCGCCGGTCGTCAGGTGAGCGTTCGAAGACAACGTATGATCCATCCTGATCGTTCTTTTTGATGCGAACGTGCGGCCCCTTGGATTCCCAAAGATCTTCGTCTGAAAAGCCCGACCCTATCGCGAATAAGGAGGCTATGATGAAGTAGGTTACTTTTTTCATTGAGATGATAGTGGTGTAGGCAAGATTATGCCGAAACCGATGACCGAGTGCAACCCTCTAGAAGATGAGCCAAAAAGCGCCCGGATTTTGTGGAAGGCTGGCAAGTTCAGTTGGAATCTCGATGGCATGGCGCTGGTCATGGCGATACTCAACGTGACCCCAGATTCGTTTTCGGATGGAGGTTTGCACCTTGATCCGGTTGATACTTTAGCTGCGGCACGCCGTTTCATCGGGGAAGGTGCTGATATTCTGGATGTGGGCGGTGAATCCACCCGCCCGGGTGCTGCTGAAGTGGGCTCGGATGATGAAATTTCGAGGGTGATTCCAGTGATCAAAAAGTTGGTTTCGATTGGAACGGTGGCGGTTTCTATAGATACCTGTAAGGCGGAAGTTGCGGCTGCTGGATTGGCGGCGGGGGTGGCGATCGTGAATGATGTGACGGGTCTGCAAGATCCCGCCATGATCGACGTTTGTGCTAGTTCAGATTGTGGAGTCGTTGTGATGCATATGCAGGGGAATCCGCGCACGATGCAAAAGTCGCCAACTTATGAAGATGTGGTTTCTGAAATAGGAAGCTTTTTTGAGGAGCGATTTGAGACGTTGGTATCCGCTGGAATTGAGTCCGAGAGAATCGTGTTTGACCCAGGCATTGGGTTTGGGAAATCCCTTTCGCACAATCTAGAATTGCTAAATCGTGTGGAGGACTATCGAGTACATGACCGCCCAATTCTTATGGGGCTCTCGCGTAAATCCTTCATCGGGCAGTTACTTGGTGATTCAGCAATGTCACGCCGGGAGTTTTCGACCCAGGCGCTGACTGCACTCACCCGCCAGAGAGGAGCCATGATCCATCGGGTTCATCAAGTGAGGGAAGCTGTGCAAGTTTTGAGAATGACCGAAGCGGTCTTGGGAAGTTGACTGGGAATCAGTTCCGAGGATAAAGAGAGATGATCACTTGGAATGATGTTAGTGTTAACTTAATCGATTGGTAGGGATCCGGTAATAAGGTATCCTCAAATAGATGAGAAAACTATGGATCCTCTTGGTATTTGTCCTTGGTGTAATCTTTACGGGATCTGGGTGTGGATTTATAAATGGCTGGAAGTTGGATTATGGACGCGCCAGGGCACATATCGAGGAAAGTAATTTGGCTGAAAGAGGAAAAGAGTTCGTCGGTAAAAAGGTCGTGGTTCGAGGAGTGGTGAAGCAGATTGATTTTTCGGAAGAGGAAAATCCAAAGATCATTCTTTCTCATGGAACCGAGTGTCAATTTGGTAAAATGAAAGTAATGGCAGAAAGGATCAAGGTGGGTGATTCTGTCATGATTTCTGGAATTCTAGTTAAAGGTAAGGATGAAAAGCTTTTTCTTAATCCGGCGATGAACCGCGACCCAAAGGCTCCCTTTAAACCATAAATAATGCCCTTCCTTGGGTAGGTTTTCAATGAAATGGATGATTGCTAAGTAGAGTGCGGGTGGCAGGCTTCGGTATGCGATTTTTGAGCAAGGCGGTTCTCCTCTCACTCATCAATGGCGGTATTCTTATGGCGGCACCGGTGATTCCGGGGCTTAATGGAAACCATCCGCTTGATGAGGCTAAGACAGGGCATCTCTTGATTGAGGAATTAAGGTGTGCGGCCTGTCATGAGGTGCCGGTCGCAACTACCATGAAATCGGCGCCTGACTTAAGTGAGGCGGGTTCGCGGTTGGATCTTGATTATTTAAAGCGCTATCTTGTAGATCCCCACGCGGTTAATCCTGGCACTACCATGCCAGATGTTTTGGCTGGTTTGCCATACGCTGAAAAAGCGAAGGTGAGTGAGGCGATCAGTCATTATTTGATGTCATTGACTTCCGAGGAAGCGCAGGTCGAAACGCCGGCCGGAGATGCGAAGTTAGGGCACGAGATTTTTTACGAAGTCGGGTGTATTTCCTGCCATGTTCCCGAGAGCAAAGATTCCCAAAGGGCAGAATCATTAGCGCATATCGGTGGGAAATATCAGCAGGGAGCGTTGGCAAAATTCCTTCTCGACCCGCTCAAGGTTCGTCCATCGGGTCGGATGCCGAGCATGAACCTTTCTTCTTCTGAAGCGAGCGCGTTAGAAGCATTTTTGGGAGGTAGTTCAGGGAAGTCAGGGAAGCTGGATGCCGAGCTAGTTACGGCGGGTAAGGAAAATTTCAAAAAGTATAATTGTGTGGCTTGTCACACCATGGGGAATGCTGGGGCTGCTAAGGGGCCGAAGTTGCAGAACATCGATTTGAAGAAGGGATGCTTTACCGGGAAGGGTGCAAATTATCAGCTGTCTGATGATCAGGCTAAAGTAATCGCTTTAGCCTTGGAGAAGCCGGTGTCTTTTTCGGATGAAGCTCGGGTCGAAATGAAGCTGACCCAGCTGAACTGTATCGCATGCCATACTCGTGATGACTTTGGTGGAGTGGTACAAGAAATTGATGAGTTTTTCCATACTACTGAAGAGGCCCTTGGTGATGCCGCCCGGATCCCACCGCCGCTGACGAAGATCGGTGGTAAGTTAAAGCCTGAGTGGTTGAACAAGGTTCTATATGACGGTCTCTCGGTGCGGCCTTACATGAAGACGCGGATGCCGCAGTTTGGCCGGAGGGCATTAGAAGGATTGCCGGAGGTTTTGGCGAAGGTAGATAAATTACCACAGGTGGACTTGCCTCCACCGAATCGCCAAGAGCAACCCATGGTTAGGAATGGCGGGCATTTATTGCTGGGAACGGAAGGTCTGAATTGTATTTCCTGCCATAACTACAACGGGAAAGAATCGCCTGGGATGAAAGGTTACGATTTAATTTTGACTTATCAGCGATTGCAGCCGGGGTGGTTTTACGAGTTCATGAAAAACCCGGCGAAGCATCGTCCTGGAATCATTATGCCAAACTACTGGCCGGACGGAAAAGCGGTGCAGACTGAGATCATGGGAGGTGATACCCATGAGCAGTTGAGATCGCTTTGGCATCAATTTTCGCTCGGAAGATCAGCACGCGATCCGAAAGGTTTACAATCGAAGCCAAACAAGCTTGAGGTCAATGACAAGGTGAGGATTTATCGGGGCCGGAGTCGGGTGGCAGGGTTTCGCGGACTTGCTGTGGGTTTTCCAGGCGGCTTGAATTATGCCTTTAATTTGGAGAACGGATCCTTGTCCGCAATTTGGAAGGGCGAATATCTCACGGCGAATTGGCGGTCGCAGGGAGCGGGCGATTTTAATCCCTCGGAGCGACCGATTCAGCTAGCGCAGGATGTCGCTTTTTTACGGCCGAAAGATAGCGGGCTAAAGTGGCCTTTGAAGCCGGTGATGACGAAGGAGAATCCGGTGAATCCGGATCCTCTTTATCCTAAAAATCTAGGCTACGCTTTTCGGGGTTATGCTCTGGGAAAAAATGGGAATCCGACCCTGCGTTATCTGTGTGGAGAGATCGCGATCGAAGATCGCTTTGAAGTGAAGAGCGAAAAGGTCCTAAGTAGGAGATTCAAGTTTGATGCGAAACAAGAGGATGTGCTTCACTTCCGAGCACTTACTGGTCAGATTGTAGGTGAATCTGACAGAGTTTTTAAGGCAGCTGATTTGAGGCTGACACTTGGAAGTGGAGTAGAGACAATTTTGCGATCTATAGGTGATGATGGTGAGCAGGAGTTGCTCATGAAAATCCCACTCGGGCCCAAGAAAAATACTTACTCAATTGATTATGAAATTCTTCGCTAAAGTGACAATAATAATGGCGCTTCTAATGGCGTCGATGACAGCTGAAGAAGTGGGCGATCGCTGGGGCACAGCAGATCGTGAGCGTGAATTTTATCCGGTGGTGCAAGTTCCGATTCCAAAGGATCTCGTGATTGAGGCGGGTGCCTTTGAGCAATTGCCGGATGGTCGAATCGCAATTGGAACGCGCCGTGGTGATATCTTCTTTGTTTCGGGAATCGATGATGAGCGGCCGGAGCCGAAGTATGAGATTTTCGCAACTGGGCTTGACGAGATTTTTGGCCTGTCATGGAAAGATAATGCGCTTTACGTGACACACAGTGCAGAGTTGACGAAGGTTTCGGACACGGACGGAGATGGTAGAGCTGATCTTTTTGAGGTGATTTCGGATGCTTGGGGTTATGCGAATTATCACGAGTATGCTTTTGGGTCGAAGTTCGATCAGGAGGGGAACCTCTACGTTGCCTTGGGCTTGTCGGCATCTTATCATTCCCGAGCGCTCTTCCGTGGTTGGGGATTTAAGATTACCCCTGAAGGGAAAAGCATCCCCATCGCAAGTGGGATGCGGAGCCCGGGCGGGATTGGATTTAATAAAGATGGCGCGGTTTTCTATATCGAGAGTCAGGGGCCATGGAATTCCTCCTGTAGTTTAAAGTTTGTTAAAGAGGGCGGCTTTATGGGGCACCCGGCAAGTTACAATTGGTACGAATATGCACCAAATTTGAAGGAGCCGGTGAATCCGGAGTCGGGTTCAAGTATTTTGGTTGAGAAGGAAAAGGTTGCCGAGTTGGTTCCTTACGCGGTGATCTTTCCTTATATTCGTATGGGGCGTTCAATCACCGGATTTGTGCTGGATAAGACGAAGGGGAAGTTCGGACCATTCAAAGATCAAATCTTTCTTGGAGACTACACTCAGTCTCTCATTATGCGTGCTACCACTGAGCAAGTAAATGGAGTTTGGCAGGGTGCGTGTTATCCGTTTCGTGAAGAGCTCTCAACTGGGATTTTAAACGTTCAGTTTACGCCAGAGGGGAGGCTTTTGGCTGGAGGAACAAATCGTGGATGGCCTGTGCGGGGGTTGAAGCCTTTCGCTTTAGAGCGCCTTGAGTGGTCTGGTAAGATGCCTTTTGAGATCAGGGAAGTGACAATCACTCCTAAAGGTTTCAAGTTGGAATTCACCAAGGAGGTCGAAGCGAATTCAGCGGGTGACCCGACGAATTTTTTGGTGAAGACCTTCACACATAAATACCATCAAGGCTATGGTGGACCGGAGATTAATCAGACGGAGCCAGCGGTGAAATCAGTAAAAGTGGCAAATGACGGGATGTCTGTTCTTATTGAATTAGAGGCCCTAAAAAAGGGGCATGTACACGAATTCGACCTTGGAGCCTTGCGTTCAAGTGACGGAGGTGAATTACTTCACCGTCACGCCTACTATACCGTGAACGAGGTTCCTAAAAAATAGGCGGAAAGACGATGCTGCGGAAATGAAGCTTTTTAAGTAAGAAGATCAGGCTTTTAGTGTAAATCGCATTGATGATACCAACTTGGAGGAGTTCCAAATATGGTGACCATGAGAGTGATACTCGTTTGAGAAAGTTGAAGGAGTGATTCAGGCGATTGGTGGTGGAGAAGTTGCACTACTTTGCCCAAGCTTAACGGCGTTCCCGTAAGCGAGCATCTCGGACATCCCTTGGGCAACTTGCGAGGTGGTGAAGCGGACATTTACCACGGCGTCTGCGCCCATTGCCTTCGCTTGGGAAATCATGCGATCTGTGGCTTGGTTACGGGATTCTTGAAGCATTTCGGTATAGCCAGAGACTTCTCCTCCCACGATTGTTTTGAGCCCGGCCATGATGTCGCGTCCGACGTGTTTGGCGCGAACGGTACTGCCGCAGACGATACCAAGATGAGAGGAGATTAGATGGCCAGCGATATTTTCCGTAGTTGCGGTTATCATATTACTTGTAAGGTGACAGAAGAATGATTTTGCAGCAATAATTTAACTAATTTTAGGGGAGATTCTTGATCTGTTCAGTCGCCTTTGTGGCGGTAGTCAACCGGATCGTAGGAATAGGGTGGTCAGCAATGGCCCTAAAGGAGATGCGTAAAATGTTAATCTTGAGAATACGGGCAGAAATTGAAGGTTAAAAGCGAAGTCACTTGCCTGTTAGAAGGGCTTGAGGAGAATCGTGGGTATGGAAAAAAGGCGACTAGGGAAGAGCGGAATTGTAGTGAGTGAAATTTGCATGGGGACCATGACTTTCGGAACGCAGGCGGACAAGAGAGAGAGTTTTAGGATTATGGATGAATCTGTTGAATCTGGAATCGACTTTTTTGATACCGCGGAAGTCTATCCCGTGCCACCAACAGCGGAGTTGTCTGGGTTAACCGAAGAATGGGTGGGGGAATGGTTGAAGTCGAAGCCTCGTGAGTCGGTGATTTTGGCGACAAAAGTGGCGGGAGCGGCTCATGGCTGGTTTTGTCCGCCGGTTCGTCATGGGAAAGCGGCCCTTGATCGTGTTCATTTGCGAAAAGCTTTGGAGGGAAGTTTAAATCGTCTGGGGACGGACTACGTTGATTTATATCAGATTCACTGGCCAGATCACGGGATGAGAGCGGCCGATACTTTAGAGGTCCTTGATGAATTCGTAAAAGAGGGAAAGGTGCGAGCGATTGGGCTGAGTAACGATGATTCTTATGGAGTCATGAAGAGCCTGTGGACAAGTGACCTAGAAGGGATGACTCGTATCGACACGATACAGAATAATTTTTCACTGAACAATCGTCGAGACGAGTATGAGTTAGCCGAATGTTTACGCCGAGAAAACGTCAGCCTTTTGCCTTACAGCCCGCTAGCGGGTGGAGTTTTGACGGGGAAATATAACGATGGGGTTCCCGCTGGAGCGCGCTTTTCTGAATACCTAACAACCGGGGGAGCGCGTCAACGGGCTATGGCGACGCGTTTTGTAAACGATCGGACAATTGCCTCGACGAAGCGTTTTTGCGAAATCGCAAAGGAGCTTGATCTTGATGTCGCGACGCTTGCAACTGCTTGGAGTAAGCAGCATGACTTTGTGGCTGCGACGATCGTGGGTGTGAGCGCAGCTGCTCAGATGGAGCCCATTCTCAAAGCGGCGGGTTTGGAATTAGACGAAAAAACGCTTAACTCTATTGAGCTCGTGTCCAATGAGATCCGATACCCGATGGGGTAGTTTACGAGGCTTAGGATTAAAATATTCGTTGAATTAGATCTTGCGGATTTGTTGCGTGCAACTAAAAAACTCCAGTATGAATTTAGAGGATCGTTTGCTGAAACGGACATTGGGGCGTAAGCCCGAGGGGATGGCAGCATGTCTTCTTCCTTTTGAGGAGGACGGTTCCATAGCGCGAGACGCGTTTCAGACTGCGATACAGCGGACGGAGGAGGTGGGGTTAAAATGTGCCGTCAATATGGATACTGGTTATGCCAATTACCTCTCAAATGACGAACGTGCAAAGGTTCTGGATTGGACGCGTGAGGCGCTCGGGGCCGACCGACCCTTCGTAGCAGGAGTATTTGTAGAAGGCGTAGACGGTGACTTAATCGATCTTTATCGCAGGGGAGCAGATACGATTGTTGAACGGGGAGGGACACCTATCCTATTTCAAACGACCCGTTTTCACGATTGGGAAGGTGACGAAATTATCGAACTTTATACCAAGGTTTGCGAACCCTATGAGGCGGTGCTTGGTTTTGAGTTAGGCCAGATGTTTGCGCCTAACGGAATGATTTACAGTGAGGAAGTGATTCGCGGATTGATGGGTATCCCCGCTCTGAAGGGAATCAAGCATTCTTCCCTTAGTCGCGAGGAGGAGCTGAAACGCCTTGCTTTACGGGATGAAGTAAGGCCCGATTTTCGCATATACACAGGAAACGACCTCGGAATTGATATGATCGAATATGGCTCTGATTATCTCCTCGGCCTCGCGGCGTTTTGCCCCGAGAAATTTGCCGAGCGTGATAGGTTATGGGCTACCAATGATGCGGAATATTTCGAATTAAATGACGCTCTTCAGTACCTTGGGAACGTGGGGTTTCGGGAGTCTGTTCCGGCTTACAAACACAGTTGCGCTGTTTTCCAAAATCTTCTGGGGCGTATCCCAACGAGCGAGCCTCACAAGCTCTGCCCCCGCCGTCCCGATTGGGAAGGCGCCATAATGAAAGACTGCGCTAAGCGATTAGGCTACTTTTAAAATGAGTGGAGCGGTTGAAAAAGTGACGATGGCTAAAGTGGCTGAGAAGGCAGGCGTTTCAAAAGCGACAGTTTCCCGTGCCATTGGTGGATCGATGCTAATCGGGGAGGATGTTCGATCACATGTTGAGTCCATAGCCAAAAAACTTGGGTATATCAGACGTTCTAAGAAGCGACACGCCGAGAGATCAATTCTCACCATCAAGCTTGTTTTGCCTCCGGCCAAGGAACGGAGTAAGCAACTGTTTTATAATTTCATGAATTTGACTGATGGTCTTCGCGAGGGGCTACTTCCATCGGTAGCCAATTTAATAGTCGAAACATCTTCGGGTAACTATGATCCCTTTCCCCATAAAAAAGGGGGAGAAGTGGATGGATTTGTTTTTGCATTTCACCGTCCCTCAGGCCGTGTTGTGAGCGAGATTAAGGAACGCGGAGCTCCTTGTGTAGTTCTGAACCGTATGGTGCGTGGAGTAAGGCATGTGGTCAGTGATCATCAGGACGCCATGAAACAACTCGCCGGTCATCTTGTCGAACGAGATGTGAGTGGTAACTGCTGCTATATTTATTACGGGGGATTTGGTGATCTCACTCGTGCCCGATTAAATGGATTTGCACAGGGATGTTTGGAACATGGAATCGACTTTGATCCGTCAGCTGATCAGTCGAAGGTCGAGAGTCCCAGCGAAATTACTATCGATCATGTAAAGGAGCTCTATGATCGTGGAGTGCGAACTTTCGTGGGATTTAATGATGTAGTGGGAATCATCCTCACCCAGCAATTAAAATCGCTTGGCTTGAAAATTCCCGATGATGTGAAGGTAACCGGTTGTGATTGTGGGCCTATACACGAAATCGCTTATCCTAAACTGACTTCGGTGAATCTTTCTGTTTTCGAATTGTCCAGAGAGGTTGGACGGTCTCTGCAGTCCGAGATTGTGCAGC
>Ga0257110_1000520_pt1 | contig 18511 bp, 19 predicted proteins | sample LP_taG_7_FD_190184 | JGI IMG/M metagenome (GOLD analysis project Ga0257110, IMG submission 190184) | Marine microbial communities from Northeast Subartic Pacific Ocean, Canada - LP_J_2015_P26_10m | ecosystem: Environmental > Aquatic > Marine > Oceanic | place: Canada: Northeast Subartic Pacific...
TAAACATGCACACGGTTTTACTTATCAAGAAGAAATGGATTATATAGTACAATCAGATAAAAGAAATAAGTTTATAAAAAATTTGGCGGCTGGTTTACAAGGTAATACATTATGTTTGTTTCAGTATGTTGAGAAACATGGTAAAGACTTATACGAAATGATAAAAAACAAAGCAACAGATAAGAAGGTATTTTATGTTCATGGAGGAATTGACGCAGATGAAAGAGAAAAGATTAGAGAAATTACAGAGAAAGCTGACGGCGCTATTATTGTTGCGTCATATGGGACTTTCAGTACAGGCATTAACATTAGGAATTTGCATAACATTATTTTTGCTAGTCCTTCTAAATCTAGGATAAGAAATTTACAATCAATTGGTCGTGGTCTAAGATTAAAAGATAATAATGGTCATGCGACATTATACGATATAGCTGATGACTTAACTTATAATGGAAAAGAGAATTATACTTTAGCACATTTTAGAGAAAGGATAAATATCTATAGTGAAGAAGACTTTGATTATGAAATACACAACATAGAGTTAAACAATGAATCAGACAGTTAAAATAATTAAATTAATTAACGGTGACGACATTGTTACCGTTCTACCTACTGGTGACAAACAGTTACCAGATAATGGTCCTCTAATTAGATTAGATAAACCTTTACAAATTAAATATGTTCCTCAAATGACACCAATGGGGTTTAGAGATTATATTGCTATGATTCGTTGGACTAATTATACAAGTGATAAGGTAGTTACAATACCTAAAGATAAAATTATGACGATCACCAACGCCTCTCTTGAAATGTCTAATAGTTATTCTGAAATAGTTAAAAACTATGATGGACTAGACAAACCTAAAAGAGATGAGAACTATCATAGAAAAGAGTTTACGGCTGATGAAAATAAAAAGATGAATGAAATCTTTAGAGAATTAGATGATGATGAGGATGAACCTACGTTACATTAAGGATACAATGGACTTTAAAGATACTCTGGTGAAAACGGACACCGTTATTATACGCATAAAAAAAATATTGTCAACCGTGGATTGACCATTGACAATTTTGATAAAATATTATATAGTAAGGATATTATGGCACAAACAAAAAAAAAATCAGAACATTATGTTAACAACAAAGAATTCTTGGCCGCTATGGTCGAGTATAAAAAGTTAGTTAACAAAGCAAAAAAAACTGGAGATAAAAATCCTAGAGTACCCGATTATATAGGTGGTTGTTTTTTAAAGATAGCAAATCACTTATCATACAGACCTAATTTTATTAACTATACATACAGAGATGATATGATTAGTGATGGTATAGAAAACTGTTTACAATACTTAAACAATTTTGATGGAGAAAAATCAAACAATCCATTTGCATATTTTACACAAATAATTTACTATGCTTTTATAAGAAGAATACAAAAAGAAAAAAAACAAGTAACAATTAAACAAAGAATGATAGCAGACGCAAACTATGATGATTTAGTTTTACAACCTGGAGAAGATAGAGAATTTAAAAATCAGTTTACCGAGTTTTTAAGAAAGAATATGCCGGTAGAAGAAACTGCTAAAAAGACTAAACCTAAATCTAAAGCAAAAAAGAAAAAGAAATAATGAAAATAGCTTTGTTAAATGACACTCATTTTGGGTGTCGTAATGACTCACCAGCATTTATTGAATATCAAAACAAGTTTTATAATGATTTGTTTTTTCCTTATTTGCAACAAAATAATATCAAAACATTGATACATTTAGGTGATGTGGTAGATAGAAGAAAATTTATTAATCACAATACGGCACACAACTTTAAAAAAGTATTTTGGAATAGACTAGATGAATTAGGTATTGATACACATATTATTATTGGTAACCATGATACTTATTATAAGAATACAAATGAAGTAAATGCAATGCAAAATCTTGATATAAGTAAAGAGGCTAAAGTATATACTCATGCTACAACGGTAAACTTTGACAACTTGCCTATACTTTTTATACCATGGATTTGTGATGATAACGAAATTGAAACTATTAAAACTATAGAAAACACACAATCAACAATAGCTATGGGTCATTTAGAGATTAAAGGTTTTGAAATGCATAATGGTCATATGAATGATCATGGTACAGAAAAATCTATCTTTAAAAGATTTGAAAAGGTTATGTCAGGTCATTTTCATAAAAAATCAGATGATGGCCACATATATTATCTTGGTACACAATATGAAATGACATGGTCAGACTACAATTGTCCTAAAGGTTTTCATATATTTGATACAGATACAAGAGAGATATCTAGAATAGAAAACACAAATACCATATTTAAAAAAATAGTTTATAATGATAAAGAAACAAACTATGATGAGTTTGATATTACACCATATGACAAGTCATTTATAAAACTTTACATATCAAATAAAACAGATATAGATATGTACGAAAGATTAATGGATAGACTATACAACCATATTAACTTACATGCTATTGATGTAATAGAAGACCCTACGGATATTGGAGCTTCAGTGCCAGAAAATTTACTAGAACAAGGTGAAGATACACTTACATTTTTAGGAAATTACATTGATCAAATAGATGTTAAAATAGATAAACAAAAATTAAAAGAATTTGCAAAAGAACTTTACATGGAGGCTGGTGAGTGATACTATTTAAAAGAATATCATATAAGAATTTTTTATCTACTGGTAATCAACCAATAGAAATTGCTTTAGATATGTCACAAACTACATTAATTGTAGGTACAAATGGCAGTGGTAAGTCAACATTATTAGACGCATTATGTTTTGTATTATTTAATAAACCATTTAGAATTATTAAAAAAGAACAAATGGTCAACACTATTAATAATGGTGATTGTATTGTAGAGGTTGAGTTTGATGTGGGTACAAAGAACTATATTGTAAGAAGAGGTATTAAACCAAATTTATTTGAGATATTTTGTGATGGTAAATTAATTAATCAAGACGCCAACAACATAGACTATCAAAAATACCTAGAACAAAATATAATGAAACTAAATTACAGATCATTTATTCAAGTTGTATTATTAGGTTCATCATCATACGAGCCGTTTATGAAGATGAAACCAAGATATAGAAGAGAAGTTGTTGAAGAGATACTTGATATAAGAGTTTTTGGTCTTATGGATCTAATTTTACGTTCTCAACAGAGTGATTTACAAAAAAAGTTAACGGAGGTGAGGCACCAAGTAGAGTTAATAAAGACCAAGTATGAAACTGAAGCAAAATACTTAAAGACTTTGGAGACCAAAGGGAGCGACAACCTAACGGTACAACAAAATAAGATAGTAGAAAATGATGGAAATAAAGTAGTATATGAACAAAAACTACAAAAACTGAATGAAGATATTGCAGTTAGTCAAAATGCATTAAGTGGCCACGAAACGGTAAATAAAAAGATAAAAGATTTAGAAAAATACGAAACAAAGATAGAACAAAATCTGGATACACATAAGAAGACTTTAAAATTTTTCAAAGAGAATGACACATGTCCGGTGTGTACACAATCTATTGATACCAAATTTAAGGAAGAAAAATGCAATCACGAAACTACAACAATTTCCAAACTAGAATCAGGACTATCACAGCTCGTAGGAGAACTAACTGGTCACGAAGAGAAGTTGACTCAATTCAACCAGATGTCAAACAAGATACAAGAAATGAATGTAGAGATAGCGAAGATAAACGGAAGTCTATCAGCGTTAAAGAAACACAGCGATCAAATTCAGTTAGAGATTTCTACGGCTAGCCAAAAAGATGGTGACATTGAAAAGATAGAACTTGAACTAGTTAAAATGTCAGCAGACCTTGGTGTGGCAGACGCACACTTAACAGATGTACAAGAAGAAAAAGAATATGTTGATATATTAAGAGAAATACTAAACGACAAAGGTGCTAAAGCCCAAATTATTCGTAAGTATGTACCTATTATGAATGCTTTAATTAACAAATATTTACAAGCCATGGACTTCTACATATCATTTAATTTAGATGAAGAGTTTAACGAAACGGTTAAGTCAAGATTTAGAGATACATTTAATTATAATAATTTTAGTGAGGGTGAGAAGATGAGAATTGATCTTGCCTTATTATTTACATGGCGAGATATTGCTAGAATGAAAAATAGTACCAATACAAACTTATTATTGCTTGATGAGATATTTGATTCGTCACTAGATGGTCAAGGTACAGATGACTTCTTTAAAATCATTAAAACATTAGAAAAAGAAAACATCTTTATTATATCACACAAAGGAGATATACTATTTGATAAGTTTACTAATATAATTAAATATGAAAAAGTACAAAACTTTACACAATTAGGAACAATATGAAAGAACTAAAATTAATACCACCAAATGACCCTAGAGTACAAACTGCTATAGCACCTTTTACAGATGACATGTTAAAAGAACATGATTTTAAAGATAGAAAAGAATTAACAGAAGCTATGTTTACTTGTATGAATAAGTTTCATGGTATTGGTCTTACTTGTAATCAAGTTGGTTTACCTTTTAATATGTTTGTAGCAGGTGGTCATCCATCAATTGATGGTGGCAAAGCAATTGCTATGTATAATCCTATGATTATATCTTCTAGTGTAGAAAATTTAATGATGAAAGAAGGTTGTTTAACTTATCCTTTTTTATTTTTAAATATTAAAAGACCTAGAAAATGTGTATTTAAATATGAAGATAGTGAGGGTAAATTACAAGAAGCACACCTTGATGGTATGATGAGTCGTATATGTCAACACGAATATGACCACATATTAGGTAGAAATTTTGTAGAACATGTATCTAAATTCAAATTAAAAAGAGCACAAGATAAGGCTATTAAAGAGATTGAAAGACTAAAACGATATAAAGAACAAGACAACCAAGCTTGACATTTCAATAGTTTTCTAGTATTATATACATTATGACTTATTCGTGGAAGAAAGGCATGTCTATTGAAGACCAATGGCAAAATTGGCAAGATAACAATCCTTTAGATAAAATACCAGATGTAGATACAGATGTATTAAAACAAGCTCTGATTAAAGACTTATCATATGTATCATCAATGAATGTAAAGGAATATACTTTATATCAAAAATGGTGTGAAGTAAAAGACAGATATCCTACTGTAGAAACAAATAGTTTTTTTGATGATAAACCTGCCATGTTAAAACCTGATCAGGCAACAGTCATACAAGAAGTCAAAAATAACTTTTGGTTACCAGATGACCCCGAAGAATACTTAGAATTACAACCAGAATTAATATGGACAGATGGTGCTGAGATACAATCACACACAAATGCCAAAGGTAGTGAGATATGGAATGCATTAAGAACTTTCTTATCTACTATGAAAAACAATAGTAATATTGGTAGAAATTTAAACTTTTTAATTAGAGACAAAAAGACGAAGAAATATCTTGGTGTTACTTGTATGTCCTCTGACTTTCTAGACCTTACGCCTAGAGACAACCATATTGGTTGGGATAGAGTGGCCAAGACACAAAAAATGATTAATCATACTTGCATTGGTAGTACAATAGTACCAATACAGCCGCTTGGATATAACCTGGTTGGTGGGAAACTGTTAGCTTTATTGTGTTTGAGTGATACTGTAGAGAAAACCTGGGAGTATCAATACAAAGACAAATTAGTAGGTGTTACAACCACAAGTTTATATGGTAAAACAAAAGAAATACCCTTATCTCAATATGATAGATTAAAACATTGGAAGAAAATGGGGTGGACAGCAGGTTCTGTATCATATGAACCTACTAAACCTACTAGAATGATGATACAAAACTGGTTGAAAAAGAACCACACATACAAATACTTTGAATGGTATGTGGCGAAAAAAGACACAGGTCAACCACATAAAAGAGATCATAGAAATAGAAGTCATACCTTTACATACAATAAATTAAGTATAGATAAGAAACTTATCAAATCTGACCATGCCAGAGGCATATATTTTGGTGAACTATTTACAAATACTAGAGAATTTTTACGAGAAGAAACAGATACGAAAGGTTTAATTAGAGCATTTGACAATTCAACTGAAGCTTTAACTGAATTATGGAAAAACAAATACGCTAAAAAAAGACTAAACAGCTTAAGAAAACAAGGTAGATTATCTACTGAAACTCATTTCTATGATGATTTAATATATCTATCATGGGACGAAACAAAAACAAAATATTTACCACAGGTAGGAAGATAATACCATGAACGGACAATTAGAACTAGAATTAGGTGCTCAAAGTAACGAGTCTAATAAATACAAAAAAGTAAGTGACCTTGACATGTATCAAAAGGTTGCTTTAACAACGGCAATATATCCGAGAGAACAGGCCATTATATACCCGACATTGGGGTTGACCGGTGAAGCAGGTGAAGTAGCTAATAAAGTAAAGAAAATAATAAGAGATGGCTCAAATAGTAAAGATGAAAAACTGGTGTCTGAAATCAAAAGTGAAATTGGTGATTGCCTTTGGTATATCGCTGTACTGGCTAACGATTTTGACATTAAGTTATCCGACATTGCAAGCACTAATTTAATTAAGTTAGAGAATCGTAAGAAAAAAGATACGATTCGTGGCTCTGGCGACAAAAGATAGTAGAACAAACATAGAACATATGGCTGTGCGACCTGACGCAGCTCTAAAAACCATTGCCTGGTATAGAAAAAAAAATTTAAAAAAACGTTTTTAGTGCTTGACTTTTTGATAAAAGGCCTGTAGGATGGTCGTATATTATGAAAAAGGACAACACTATAAATCTTGATGTAAAATCAAATCTTGCAAAACTTCTCGCTACAGAGAATATTACAATTCAACACAACAATGTTAAGACAGCTTCTTTTGATGTAAAGAACCGTGTATTAACTTTACCTATATTTAAACAAAAATCTGGTGATGTATATGACATGCTTATTGCTCACGAATGTGCTCACGCTCTATGGACTCCATATGAAGAGTGGCAAAATATTACAGACAAAGAGTTAAGGTCTTATGTTAATGTTATTGAAGATACTAGAATTGACAAGTTAATTCAAGCAAAATATCCTGGTGTTGTTAGAAACTATCAGAATGGTTTTGATATATTAGAAAAACAAAATTTCTTTGGTATTTCTGGTAGAGATATCAATAAAGATTTTATGATTATTGACAAAATTAATCTAAGGTCTAAGTCATTAAACAGACTACCATTTATATTTTCTTCTAAAGATAAAGATTGGTTGGTTAAAGTTGACGCTGTTAAATCATTTAATGATGTATTAACTTTAGCTAAGGAAATGTTAGATTGGCAAAAAGATCAAGTTGATCAGATGACTAAATTGCCTGACTTTGACAACCATATTATTTCAAAAAACTATGAACTTTCTGATGATGAAGATGATTTTGATGATGAAGATTCAGATGATAGTCAAGGTGACAATTCAGGTGCTGATCAAAATGATGATGACGCTGATGAAAAAAATGATTTCAATAACTTTGGTGATGAAAAAGCTGATGATGAAAAAGACAGTAAACAAGATGGTCAATCTGAATCAGATGATACTACTAAAGAAGAAGATAAAAAAGGTGAAGCAACACATCACGCCAAGGGTGCTGGTGGTGATGACAAGCCTAGATTGTTAAAAGCAATTACAGATGATTCATTTGTACAAAACCAAGATAAACTATTAGATAATAGTAACAAAGGTTACAGATATGGTAAAGTACCTATTCCAAATCTTAAAGATGGTTCTGCTTTAACTTCTTATAAAACTTGGTTAAAAGACATGAATGATTATAGAGTTAAACAAAAACAATATCATAATGTTGCAAAATATGATACTTACCTTGACACTCAATACAAAAAATTTATGAATGAAAACAAGAAAACTGTTATGTATCTTGTTAAAGAATTTGAAATGAAAAAATCTGCTCAAGCATATAAGAGAGCAAGTCAAGATAAAACTGGTATCATTGATACTTTAAAATTACCTAGTTACAAATATTCAGATGACATATTTAAAAAGTTAACTATCATACCTGATGGTAAAAATCATGGTATGATGATGTTACTTGATTGGTCTGGTTCAATGGCAGATTGTTTATATGATACAGTAAAACAATTAATTAACCTTGTAGAATTTTGTAAAAAAGTTAATATACCTTTTGAAGTTTACTTCTTTACTAGTGAAAGAAAATACAATAGAGAATATGATGCTTCGCCAACATCTTGGTCACAAAACTCTGGTGAGTTTGCATTTGAAGACTTTAATCTAGTTAATTGTGTTAGCCATAGAATGAATAAAAAAACAATTGATCTAGCTATGAAAACATTATTTCATATGGGTATGTATTTTGACAATAGATATACTAGAAGAACTACTTGGCAAGAACAATCAGATGATTACTATGCTCAATCTGAATCATGGGGTATACCTAGTGAATACTATCTTGGTAATACACCTCTTAATGAGTCACTAGTTTATATCAACACATTATTACCAATGTTTAAAAAGAAATATGATATTGAGAAGATGACTTTTATTACACTTACAGATGGTGCTGGTAACTATGTTAAGAGTGATATACACGGTGGTGAAGCACATGATTATGAAAAAACTACTGTTTATCAAATCGACAATAAAAAGTTTGCTCAAGACGGTAACATTACTACTAATCTATTAAATCATATTAAAAAACAACATGATGTAAATGTGATTGGTTTTTATATTGTTAAAAAAATTAGAAGATGGGATATTGAGAGATATATCGGTGAGTACAAAGATTGGAATGATAAAGAAAAAAAGATAAGTCTTTTCAGAAAAGAATTAACTAAAAACAAAGCAGCTGCATGTACAAGCGAAGGATACAATAAATTCTTTGTTATAGATGGCAAAAAAATGAATGTTGAGAATTTTGACATGAGTAAAGAGACCGTTAAAAAAGGTACTGCTTCAGAGTTAAAAAGAATCTTTGGTAAATCAATGGCGAATCGATTGGTTTCCAGAGTAATATTAAACAAGTTTATTCAGGAGGTTGCATAATGGTATCGGTAATCGTTACCAGGCTACAAAAAATAGAGGGTTGCCAAAACGAATCATCTATGATAGGATATACTTATATTAAATAATGAAAGGACGAAAAAACACTATGTTAAACACTAAACAACAAGAATTCGTTGACTACGCTGTAAAAAAGTTTGGTACAAACGAGTTATCGGTTTCAGAATTAAAAGAAGCCAACAAACATTTTGGTTGTAAATATGCACCACAATGGTTGATTAAAAATACTGACTACAAAGTTGGTAAATCTACATTCAAGTTACCTACGGAAGACAATGTAGTAACTTCTAAATCTTCAGGCGAATCTGAAAAAGTTTTGACTACTAAAGCACCTGAAACTAAAACAGTTTCCGAGGCTGCATATGTAGTTTCTTCTTTGACAGGCGACATTGTTCCTAAAAAGGATCCTGTGTTCGTATCATTTGGTAATTATCCAGATGTAAAGTCTATTATAAAATCTAAGATGTTCTATCCTGTTTTCATTACTGGTTTATCTGGTAACGGTAAAACTATGGGTGTTACTCAATCATGTGCTGAGAATAAAAGAGAATTGATTAGAGTTAATATTACAATTGAAACAGATGAGGATGATTTGTTAGGTGGTTACAGACTTAAAGACGGTCAAACTGTATGGCAAAATGGTCCTGTTATCGAAGCCATGGAAAGAGGCGCTGTTCTTTTACTTGATGAGATTGACTTAGCAAGTAATAAGATTATGTGTTTACAACCAATATTAGAAGGCTCTGGTGTCTTTGTTAAAAAGATTAACAGATTTGTTAAGCCTGTTCATGGTTTCAATGTTGTTGCTACTGCCAATACAAAAGGTCAAGGTAGTGATGACGGTAAATTTATTGGTACTAATGTTCTTAACGAAGCTTTTTTGGAAAGATTTCCAATTACCTTTGAGCAGAGTTATCCAAAACCTGCTATAGAAGAAAAAATACTTATTAACACTTTAGATAAGTCTGGTAAAAAAGATAAAGACTTTTGTAAAAAGTTAGTAACATGGGCTGATGTGATCAGAAAAACCTACTTTGACGGTGGTGTTGATGAGATTATATCAACTAGAAGATTGGTACATATCATCCAAGCGTATGCTATCTTTGGTAAAAAGATGAAAGCGGTTGAAGTCTGTACTAACAGATTTGATGATGATACAAAGAATTCATTTATAGAGTTGTACACGAAAGTGGACGCTGGCGCTTCTGCTGAACAGATTACTGAACAGCAGAGACAATCAGATATCAACTCACAAGTGGATGACAATGATAGTGAGTCGGATGACGCTGATGGTGCCATCTAAATCTATTAATCATAGTGTAAGTCCTGGTGGAGGGGTAGTGCCCTCCACCGCTTTTACACGGAAAGGAATAACAAAGTGAGTATAACAGTAGAAGTAAGAGGTGGTAACCTAGAAAAAGCTATGCGTGTGCTTAAGAAAAAGGTAATGAAGGAAGGCTTAGTTAAAGAGTTAAGAGCTAGACAATACTATCAGAAACCATCAGAAATTAAAAGAGAAAAGAAAAAAGAAGGCATTAAAAACTATAAGAAAAAGATGTCTAAGTTAAATAAAGAGTTATAAGATTTCCATGCCTGTGCTTATATTAATGAATAAATAGTGATACCAGGCTGTCCGTAAGTCCTGGGGCGTGGAGGGTAGCTAACCCATGTAGTAGTACAGAAATTAGCTTAGAGTTTGGTCGTTCTCTTTAAAAAACGACCATAAATTCGGGCTCATTGGTCTTCGTAGCACATACGGATGAAAGACTTCCAGTGACAGGCTTGGTAAGACAAGTTAGTATAATGAGGGTGAGACCTACCTCAGCCCACCAGAATTTAGGAGCGCTAGCGTTAACCTGAATGTGTTTGTTTGGCATTTGCGCCTGGTTCAACACTCAAAAGAACTTAAGCAGCGGCTCGGTTTGGTAGTTTTTATAGCCTCTAATATGCAAAAACTACCTAAATAAAAATGATAACAATAAGGCAGTAGCCGTTATCGTGAAATAACAGCCAGTAGGCAAAAGGAGATAATATGAAAGTACACTTTGACTTGAAAAAGTCATTAAAGCAATGTCCACCTAGTGTGATATATAAAGACACACCAGGTTATACATTTAAAAAGAGAATTATAACAAAATTAAAAAATATAATTCCTAAATTAGAAAATCAAATAAGAACCCATTTAGTTAAACAATCAAACGCTACACCAATTGCTCGTAGTTTTGAAGCTATAGGTTGGTCACACGACAAAGCACCGATAGCCGTATCAGTTAATCCTGATAATGATGAATATTTTAATCTAGAATGGGGATTTACCAGAACACAGGCAGCTTCTATGAAAGAATGGGAAACCATTATTGTAGATGTAGTTGAACCAGCAGGCAAACCTGTTGATGTTTTTAGTGATAAGTTTTTATCTAATAAACATTTAGGTGAGGCACATACACCAAATACAAAAGAGGATATTGTGAATGGTGTTCTTAAAGCTGTTGAGTCTGATATGATTAAAGATGAAAAATCAGTGGTTAAGAACTGGATTTTAAGGGTTACTCCTGAAATGACTGAAGCTGATAGAAGAAACATCTATAAGTCTTATAAAACTCAAAAATCATCAAACGGTCCTGTTAGAACTTGGCACCAAGGTACAGGTTTAAACTCTGTTAAAGAATATGCAGAAAAAAATAACATACCTTTTTCAGGTGATAAGAACTTTGAAAAATCTGGTAAGATGGCTTTTGTAACTCACTATTCAACTTTAACTAAAGTTATTGGTGACTGTAAAAAAACTTATATGGAATATGATAAACAACATCCGGTAAGTGTTATAGGTTATATTGACGAACCTAAAGCTGCACCAGCATTATACTCTCAAAGAGAAGACTGGATGAAAAATGCTCAGAAAGATATTGATATTGAATGCCAGTGGATTCAACACATAGCTAAGTTGGCAGGTGCCGATATTGATTTAGATAAGGTCAAAAAAGTTTTACCCATTAAACTAGGTGGTTTTTTGTGGCAAAATCAAAAACCAGATAATAATAATGGTGGTCAAACTAAAGAATCTGGAGTAGTTGGTATCAAAGGACAACATATCAAACTATAAAAAATTTATTATGGGGGTTGTAATTTTTAAAACAATCCCCATATAAATAACTATGACATGCTCAATAATGAGGTGTCAAATATAAACTTGCTTAACAAAGGAGATTAAAATGACAAATCACAAAGCAATTCAATCAATTTTTACTGGACTAAGACCGTTTACCGTGGGGTTTGACGAAATGTTTGACCATTTAGATACGGTACACAACCACATTCCGTCAATGACGGCTAACAATTATCCACCATACAATATCGTAAAGACAGGTTCTTTAACTTATAATATTGAAGTGGCATTAGCTGGTTACGGTAAAAAAGATGTATCAGTAACTTACGAGGATAATGTCCTTAAAATCGAATCAGTAAAAAGTAAAGAAGAAAAAGAAGTTGAAGACAATGAGGGTGTATTACACAAAGGCATTGCTAAAAGAAACTTTATGAAACACTTTACAATTGCTGATGATGTAGAGGTTAAAGGTGCTGAATTAAAAGATGGCCTCTTAAAAGTATCTTTAGAGAAGATTGTTCCAGACCATAGAAAAGCTAGAACAATCAACATTAAATAATAATTAAAACTACAGGCGTCCTAAGCTTGACAATAGGACGCCTTTAGTGTATTATGTGAACATGAACAAATGCGGATATCGTATAAAAGTATTACAGCGGGTTACCAACTCGCAAAACTTGGGGCAGTACCAAGTATCCGCTCCAATTTAATTATGAAACGGAGAATATATAATGAACCTAACAAGTGATACGGTTGCTATACTAAAAAACTTTTCTGATATAAACCAGAATATTTTAGTAAAACCAGGCAATCAATTACAAACTATCTCTACATTGAAAAACATCTTAGCACAAGCTGATGTATCAGAGAAGTTTGACCAAGAGTTTGCTATCTATGATTTACCTGAATTTTTAAGAGCTGTTGACTTATTTGATAAGTCAGACCTTAATTTTAATGGTGGTCAAAATCTAACTATAAAAGATAGTAATTCAAAACAAGCTGTTAAATATTATTTTGCAGATAAGTCGGTGGTAGTTGCACCTACTAAAATGATAACCATGCCTGATAAGTATGTTACATTTGCATTGAAAAAAGATGTATTCGCAAAACTAATGAAAGGTGTTACAACACTTAATTTGCCAGACATTTCTGTTACAGGCGATGGTAAAGAAATTAAGTTAGTTGCTACTGATAAGAAGACGCCATCATCTAACGACTATTCAATTGTAGTTGGTGAAACTGATAAAACTTTTAAAGCATACTTTAAAACAGAGAACTTTAAAATGATACAAGATGATTATGATGTGGCTATTTCTTCACAAAAAATCTCACACTTTATAAATAGAAATAAACCAATTCAATATTGGGTTGCTATCGAGCCAGATAGTGAATTTTAAATTATGAATAAAGTGAGGATTATATTATGTCAGAATACCTATGGGTCGAAAAGTATCGACCAAAAAAGATTAGTGAGTGTATATTAAGTGAAGATATTAAAAACACATTTACTGAATTTCTAAAACAAAAAGAAATACCAAATCTGTTATTATCTGGTACTGCAGGTACCGGTAAGACTACAGTTGCTCGTGCTTTGTGTGAGGAACTTGGTGCAGATTATATTATCATAAACGGTTCAGATGAAGGCCGTCAGATTGATACATTAAGAAATAAGATTAAAAACTTTGCTTCTACTGTATCATTAACTGAACATTCAAATCATAAAGTGGTGATTATAGATGAGGCAGACTATATGAATGCTGAGTCTGTACAACCTGCTTTGCGTAACTTCATAGAAACATTTTACAAAAATTGTAGATTTATCTTTACTTGTAATTACAAGAATAAGATTTTACCTGCTCTACATAGTAGATGTACCGTAATCGACTTTGCTATCAAGAACGGACAAAAAGTCAAGACAGCACAGGCATTATTAAAAAGACTTGGTAAAGTCCTTGATGATGAGCAAGTTGAATATGATAAAAAAGTATTGGCTGAACTAATACAAAAATACTATCCTGATTTTAGACGGACTATCAATGAACTTCAAAGATATTCCGTTAGAGGTAAGATAGATAGTGGTATCTTGTTTAGTTTATCAGAGGCAAATACAAAAGAACTTGTAAAAGTTTTAAAAGAAAAACGATTTAATGACATGCGTAAATGGGTCATTAACAATCTTGATAAAGAACCATCATCTTTGTTTAGTACAATCTATGAGCTGATGTATAAGGCAGTAGAACCATCTTCTATTCCACAAGCAATATTAATCATTGCTGGTTACCAGTATAAGTCTGCTTTTGTGGCAGACCAAGAGATTAATATGGTTGCATGTTTAACAGAAATCATGGCTAACTGTAAGTTTAAATAATGTACGAGTTAAAGGATTATTTAAAGGCCATAAATGAATCTAAAGAACCACTTTTAGATTCAGGTGACGTTGTGTGGCAAAAGAAATATCCTACATTTATTATTAACAGATGTTTGTCAATGTTCTATGATACAATAATGCATAGTAATGAGATGAACGGTCTACACTTTCTACCAAAACGGATGCAATTCCACTATTTTATAAATAGTATTCGAAAGAAGAAGCGATTTGGTGGGAAGTGGCTTTCACAAAAAAAAGTCAAAGACCTTGAAGTAATTAAAGAGTATTATGGTTATAGTAATCAAAAGGCAAAAGAAGCTCTTAACCTACTTTCAGACGGCCAAATTGAAATTATAAAAATTGGCCTGAAAAAAGGTGGGAGAAAAAAATGAGTGAAGATACAATAAAATGGTCGCCTAGCGATATGCTAGAGGTTACAATCAAGCAACCAGACGACTTCTTAAAAGTCAGAGAAACTTTAACTAGAATTGGTGTTGCAAGTAGAAAAGATAAAACTCTTTTTCAGAGTTGTCATATCTTACACAAACAAGGTAAGTATTACATAACACACTTCAAAGAGTTGTTTGCCTTAGATGGTAAGAACTCTAGTTTAACAGAAAATGATATACAAAGAAGAAATACAATAACATTATTACTACAAGATTGGAATTTAATTGATGTTGTCAATACAACATTAGTAGAAAACAAAGCCCCGTTAAGTCAAATCAAAGTTTTACCATTTAAAGAAAAAAGTGAGTGGAACTTGGTTGCTAAATATAATATAGGCAAAAAACCAGAAGATAGTAAAAGTGCAAGTACAACCGTTTAAAAATTACTTAGAAGAAGCTATAGGCGATAAAAAGTTTTTGCGTCTGCTTATCATTACAGATGAGCCAGATAATGCAAAAGAATTTCATACTGCCGATAGACTACAAGAAGAGTGTAAGAAGTTAAACTATCCTTACTATTTGTTTAAACTTACAGGTGGCTATACTACATTTGAGGACGGTGTTCGTAAGTTTCATAACAAAGATGACAAAAAAGGTTTTGAAGTCGGTGCTATGACCGTTGCAATTGTGCGTGGTTCTATAACTAGAAAAGATAGTTGGTTAGACCTTGTATCTATTTTAGAAAGAGCAAATGCAACACTTGTAAATCCTAGAACTACAATTAATATATGTGCTGACAAATATAGAACAGCATTAAGACTTGCAGACTATGGGTTAACACAACCTATGACTAAGTTAATTAGTGATCCTGAACAATCAAATGAACAGGTTAAAGAGGCAGGTATTAAGTTTCCTCTTATTATGAAAACTTTACGAGGTAGTAAAGGTGTTGGTGTACTGTTTGTTGATAGTGAAAAAGGTTTAGATTCTATTGTACAACTTATACACAAACAAGATGAAGACGCTGACCTATTAATACAAGAATATATCAAAACAGAATATGATGTTAGAGTACATGTATTAGGTGGTAAAGTATTAGCCGCTATGGCAAGACCAGTTATTGAAGGAGATTTTAGGTCAAATGTATCGCAAGGTTCTAAACCTAAAAAGATTACACTTACAGAATTAGAAATAGAAGAAAGTTTAAAAGCTGCTAAGGCAGTTGGTGGTTATTGGACTGCTGTTGATTTTATACCAAGTAAAAACAGAGATAAAGAACCACCTTATTTTCTTGAAGTAAACTCATCACCTGGTACAGAGGGTATAGAGGACGCTACAGGAATGAATATCGCAAAAGAAGTTATCACTCATTTTGCTGATAAAGAAAACAGATACACGGTGCCAACAGAATGTGGTTTCAAAGAAATTTTGACCATAAAACCTTTTGGTGAACTTGTATCAAAATTTGATACGGGTAATTCTGGCATGCCTGTTATACATGCCGACAAATATAAAGTAAACGGAAATGAAATTACATGGAGTTTGTTAAACAAAACCATTACATCTAAAATAATTAAAAAAGAAGAAATCAAAGTAGGCGGCTTAAGAGACTATGACGAAACAAGATATGTTGTAAGACTTAATGTTGAGTTTGCTGGTGGTTTTTATAAAGATGTAGAATTTACTATTGATGATAGAGAAGATAGAACTCCTATCTTACTTGACCGTGCATTTATGAAACGATTAAATGTATTGGTAAATCCTCAAAGAAAATATGTGATAACAACCAAATATAGTTTAGAATAGGAGATAATATGAGTGACGTGAAAGTGATTAGAATGACAACAGGCGAAGATGTAATCGCTAAAGTTGGTGAAAATGATGGTGGTATTAGTTTAAATAAACCATTTGTAATAATACCACAACAATTAGGACCTGGCAAACCAGTACAATTAATGATGTCGTTATATAATGCATTTGGTAAAGGTGATACAATCACTATTGGCCAAGATAAAGTTGTCTTTATGACAGAACCTAAAGATGAAATCAAAAACTCTTACGAACAAAATACAAGTAAGATACTTACACCAAATAAAGGACTCATAACTGAAACTAACTTACCAAATTAATGGTAAAAGTAAATTTCAAAAGAGATGATAAAACACTATCGGTTGATGTACCGGTAGGTTATACCATCATGGAGGCAGCTAAAGAACTGGATTTACCAGAGATACCTGCTGATTGTGGTGGTTGTTGTGCATGTGCGACTTGCCATATTCATGTGGATGGTGTACAATGGCAAAATAAATTAAAGATAAAAGAAAACTCTTTAGAACAAGAACTCTTGGAGTATGAGAGAGGTTATATTGAAGGCGTGTCTAGGTTGGCATGTCAGATACAACTTAATGATGATTTAAATAATGTAACGGTGAAATTGAGAAAAGATGAACTTCTATAAAAATGTAATTGAACATAAAGGTAAACTTTTAATTCGTGGTGTTCTAAACGGTAAAGACTATAAAGAAAAAATAGATTTTGGTCCTACCCTCTACGCCCTAACACAAGAACACTCCCAATATAAAACTTTACAAGGTCAGTTTTTAAAACCTATTGAGTTTACTAATATTAGTGCAGCTCGTAGATTTCGTAAAGATATAGCCACACAAAATTCTCCTATCTATGGTCTTGAAAGATATCATTATCAATATATTGGTACAGAATATCCTGAGGTAATTGAATGGGACAAAGATCAAATTAAAATATTTACACTTGATATAGAAACAACTTGTGAAGGTGGTTTTCCAGATGTAGAAAATCCAGTAGAAGAATTATTATGTATCACAGTAAAAAATCAATCTAACAAACAGATATTAACATGGGGTGTAGGTAAGTTTGTAACTGACCGTACAGATGTAACCTATGTAGAATGTAAAGACGAAAAACAATTGATGTTTGAGTTTATGAAATTCTGGATTAAAAATCATCCAGATGTTATCACAGGCTGGAACACCAAGTTTTTTGATTTACCTTATTTAATGAATAGAATTAAATTGATTGCAGGTGACAAGGTTGCAAACAGAATGTCGCCTTGGAATATGGCAAATAGAGAAGAGATTAATGTAAGAGGTAGACCACAAACTGTTTATAATCTGTATGGTATTGCCATGTTAGATTATCTTGACTTGTATAAGTGGTTTATACCAACAAGACAAGAAAGTTATAGACTTGACTTCATTGGTGAACTAGAACTTGGTCGTGGTAAAGATGACGCAGGCTATGACACATTTAAAGATTGGTATACTAAAGACTTTCAATCATTTGTGGATTATAATATTCAAGATGTTGAAATTGTTGACGCATTGGAAGATAAACTTGGTCTTATTGATTTAAGTTTAACTGTTGCATATGATTCAAAAGTAAACTATGATGATATATTCTCACAAGTTAGAGTATGGGACACACTGATTGCAAATCATTTAATGAAAAAAGGTATATGTGTACCACCAAGAGAAGAACATAGTAAAGAAACAAAATATGAAGGC
>Ga0257110_1000521_pt1 | contig 18495 bp, 21 predicted proteins | sample LP_taG_7_FD_190184 | JGI IMG/M metagenome (GOLD analysis project Ga0257110, IMG submission 190184) | Marine microbial communities from Northeast Subartic Pacific Ocean, Canada - LP_J_2015_P26_10m | ecosystem: Environmental > Aquatic > Marine > Oceanic | place: Canada: Northeast Subartic Pacific...
TTGCTTTAGACTTGGTCTTCCAACACGCCATCATATAATAGATCCTGCGAAGATACAATACGCTACTACGTTGAAGGACAATTTACAAAAATTTGTAAAACAGCATCATTTAGAAGAGGATGAAATGCTACAAGGATTGTTGAGAGATTTAGCAACAGTAGAAGAAATGAATCATTCTATTTTAGATCCGTTTACTTATTTGAATGCTCGGGAAAATACACAGGGGCGTCAATTGGCGTTTGATAGTGGAAGTCAAACAATTGATTTAGATGAAAGTAATTTAGGACCTCCTGAACTAACCCGTGCGCGTACAACTGCGTATACTTCTCCTGGACGTACATTATTGATGCGGGAAATAAGTGAAGACGTTGGTGATAATATTGAAACCGCACCTTATCCATAAAAAAATATTTGTATAGTGTATATAATGGCTGCCAGTATTTGTAAAGGAAAACGCACCTCCAAACCAAACCGTTGTAGAAAAATCCAGGGATGTAAAGTTGCTAAGGGAACTAAGCGCACTTTTTGCCGCAAGAAGCACAATAAAAACCGCAAAACCGCAAAGAAGAGAAAGACCGGTTTCAGACGCACTGAATCTGAACGTCTTCGCGGTGTTAGTACCAAAGTTGCAAAGACACTTCGTAAGTTGAAGTAAATAGATAACAAATAAATAGTTTTATATGTTATTTTTAATAAAATTGAATGTTTTTATTAACATAATAGAAAATGAAATAAAATGAATGAATTTAATAATACGTGCTCCATATGTTTGGAACCTTTAAATATCAATGACCTAAAATGTATACAAAAATGGAACTGTTCACATCGATTTCATAGAGGTTGTATAGAGCACTGGAACAAAGGATGTCCATTATGTAGAACAATCGAATTACTTAGACCAAACATTATAAGACAAAATAATAGCACAAATAAAATTAACCCTCTAAATACTCTCGATGTAAATATTATGAAAACTATACATAAAGAAGTACCCGAAGAATATAAATCAAAATATACAACTACATGGAAAGACCGATGTTGTATTCGTGAAAATCATAACATGGTCTTTATTCAACCATATGGCGTATTAGGTATATGCGAAGACTGTAATATTATACAATCTTACTGTTTAAAACATTGAAAGGTAAGATAGAAGAAAAGAAAAATATTCACTTAAGAAGGTTTGTTTTGGAGTAATAAAAAAGATGACAAAACAGATTGATTCTTTTGGATATTTTTTTCCAGTTCTAATTTCGATTTATATTCCTTTTCCATCATTTGATGACGCATTGCTCGTTCTTGTTCTTGGAGTAGTTTATCTGCTTGTTGTTTTTCAATAGGATCATACGAATATTGACTACGATCACGATTAAATTCTTCCACATTATTATAGGTTTTCATGTTGTGAATATCATTTTCACTTACTGCCAAAACACTTTGATCGCGATGTACTTTTCGCAAATCATCAAACTTCAATTTGCCAAACGGGTCGCTGGCAACATAACTATCATCATCGTCATATAATTGATTTGTTCCTGACCCACCTTGATTTATGGTTTGGACTCCATTATATTTCACTAAACTGCTTGTTTGTTGTTTTATATGTTGAAATTTATCGTCCATAGTTTGTTTGGATATTTTCCCTTGTGGTAAATCGAATTCAGAATCTTCGTTTTTAAACCATTCATTTTTACTTTGGTCTTGGACATGTCCCATGTGGTTATTTTCAAATAATTCATTGAATTTTTCATTAAATGTATTTCCTTCCATTGTAGTGACGGTTTGACTAATTTTCTTGGATGTACTCTTATTTTGTTGATTTATATTTGGATCATAGGCTAAAGAGTTTTTGTCTACTTGCTTGTCTTGACGATGTTGATTGTCATAGAATTGAATAATCACGTCAAACCCTTTCTTATAGAAAAGGAAGTATTTTGCATCCAATTTCGATTTGTCTGGATGTAACATAAGAACTTTTTTTTTAGCACGCTTTAGATCATCTATGCTAATATCGTAACTATGAAGATCGAAAAGTCCAAGAACTTCTTCTAAAGAATATTCTTGGATGTTTAAATTATGATTTGGACCTGACATGACACTGATAAACTATATATACAAATGATTTTTTCTGTATAAACACGATAAACGTAATATTTATGTAAATTTTATAATATTATTATTATAATAATGAGTGTTCCCCCACATCATTCTTTAGGAGGTCAAAAAAAGCGTGGCAAAAAAGGAAGAAAGATCAGTGAAAAAGAACTGCTAAAAGAGTACAATTCAGAAATTCAAACAACTGTCCAAGAACAGAGAAATATGTACGAAAATATGCAGCATTTATCACAAAAAGAAAAGGATCTTTTTGAAAACAAGTTTGCCCGTCCCAAAACAAGGAGTCAAGAAATATATGCTTCTACATTACGTTCCAAAGCAAAGAAAATTATTATTGCTACGGGACCTGCTGGAACAGGAAAAACCATGTTTGCGACGGAATATGGTGTGCGAAATTTTTTAATGGGTAAATGTGAGAAATTAATTTTTACCCGTCCTTCTGTTTCTGTAGATGAGGATCTGGGTTATTTACCAGGTACATTAGAAGAAAAAATGGCTCCTTGGGTACGACCTATCTATGATATATTATACCAATTTATCCATCCAAAAGAGGTGACTGAATTATTGGAAGATAAAACAATTGAAATTGCCCCTCTTGGATATATGCGTGGAAGAACTTTCAAGAATGCTTGGATTGTCGCAGACGAAATGCAAAACTCGACTATTTCACAAATGAAAATGTTGTTAACACGTTTAGGAGAAAATAGTCGCATTGTAATTACCGGTGATTTAGACCAATGTGATCGTATAGAAAATATGAATGGTTTAGACGATTTCTTGGACAAATTTCGTGGAAAACGATCTTCTAGTATAGGGAGTTTCGAATTTGAAAAAGAAGATATTCAACGTGAAGATGTTGTAAAAGAAGTATTAGACATATATGAAGGGGAATGTATACCACCCAATTACATTGACGATCAAAACGAAGAATGTGAAGAAGAATTAAATGAATATGTTAATGATGAAAACAATGATGATGAAAATGATTAATTTTATGTAATAGAGTTAGAATATTAACATTCTAACGCTATAATTGTTTTATGTGGAGTATTTATATAAATGGTATTTAAAAAAATGGGAAATTGGATGTCAAAAACATCTCAAGGATTAATTAGTAGTAAAATTGTTTTATATATTTTGGTTGTTTTAGTCATTGTGAACTTATATAATTACTCCATGATTGGAGATGAAATATATGCTGGTGTCATGTTAATTATTGGTTTCTTAACCTCATTTTTTAGCAAAAACATGATTGTTATTTTATTTACAGCAATTGCTGTCACCAACTTGATACGTTTCGGTAATGAATTATCGAGCAAAGAAGGGTTTGGTGGTCTGGATGTAGATACTTTAACCGACCACTTGACAAATCCTTCTATGGATGAAAGCGAACCTAGTGAAAAAGATGTAGAATCAAATTTGAAAAATATTGACATGGGACAAATTAACCAAAAAGTCCAAGACGAAATCAAAAATATGAATTTAGAAGAAACGGAATTAAATCAAGATCCCGAGAAGCGAGATCAAACAATTGATAAATTAATGAAAGGGGTGTCTTCTTCTACCATGTTGGGTCAACTTGATAAATCTATTAACGTATCACAATTGGAACTTGCCAAAGATAAACTTACTTTAGCAATGAAACATTCCAATCGAATTGCGAATGAAAAACAAAGAAGCGAAGTAGAAAGCATTTTTAATATTCAAATGAAATTAATCGATCAATTGATGAACATCTCACCATTAGTCAATGAATTCAAAGAAGTTTTACAGTCTGCCAACAACTAAGTATATTAGTTACGAAAAATATATATATTATAAAATAGTAATATATACATTTTATTTAACATATGAAAGAAGAATTTACATTTCAACATGATAAAGAAGGATTTGTGGATTTTATCGATCCGGGAATGAACGTAATACAGAGTCTTGCTGACGGTCTGAATATTGGATTAAGTATTGTTGGTATGATTCAAAGTATATTTACAGCAATTATGGATATATTAATGATGGGATTACAAATTGCGGCATCAATTTTACAAGCGTTTGCGATTGGTCTTACTATGTTTTCTACTATTATGCAATCTATATTGTTTGCGTTGGGGGTAGCAATGGTTCTTGCGTTTTTACTCATGCTTATTATTGGTGGTAAATCATGGTTACAAGGTTTCGGAGCACATTTAGAATGTGCTGGATTAGAATTTGCGACAGGTTTCCAAAATACCGGTACTGTATTAGATGTAATGGCATCATGTAGTTGGTATAAATTTAAGAATTTCTTGGATGGAAGTTGTACACGCTATTATATTGTCGATATAGTATTTGGTATTTTATATGGCGTTTTTATTGAACTTCCTCTTATTTTAATCAACGCAATTTTTGGAATCAATTTAGCACCATTAGTATTAATGATATGGAATTTGTTTATGTTGCCATTAGACGCATTATTTTTTGCTCTTTCAGGATTTCACCTAATTAAATGGCCAGAATCCGTTATACGCAAATGTTATAGATGTGAAGGAAAATGGACTATGAAGAATGGTCAGAAAGTAACTATATACAAAACGTTTGCTGAATGGGGCGAATTATTGAATTGCTCAGGTGATCAAATAATATCAGGGTTCAATAACATATTCGGTACTATATTACCAAGTGAAAGATGGGGAGCATGGTTCAATAAACGTCATTTACCTGGATATGATTGGCAACCTGCGTTTTGGGGTATGAAATCACCTCCTCCTCAAAAAGCATCGCCACCTTATTCCAATGCTTTTACTGGCGTTGATACTCTTGCGGATGAAGGTGACAAATAAGAATTTTGACAAATAAGTATTGTATATAACTAATATATACAATGCCACGCGTTTCGACCAAAAAATGTATTCCAGGATTGTTTTGTATGGAAAATATGACCATGTTTTTATTGTTTGTTTTAATTATTACTGTTATTTACATGTATTATATTAATATTGTAAAACCTAATATTCATTCTAGTAATAAAACCAGTTTTAGTCAACCCGTTATTTTGATGAGTCCACCTGTCCAAGATGTTGCTCCTGAAATTTTAGCACCTGTGTCTACTAGGACACAACCTTTAGTAAATTTACACAGTCCTCCATTAAAACAAGAAGGAGGTATTGCTGCTATTAATATACCAACACGAGGTCCTGAATTAGAGTATACTCAGACAGGTATATTAACACGAGACAATAGCGGTGATGATTTGATTTTACCTTTAATGGGACGTCGTAGTTCTAATGGACGCGATAAATACCAATATTATACAATGACTAATAACGCAGGTAATATTCATACAAAATTACCTATTAGTGTAAAAGGTAAAAGTTGTACATCTGATTTGGGTTGCGATGAAATTTTCAACGGCGATGTTGTCTATGTAGAAGGATATAAAGATACATTTCGCGCAACTATTTATGAAAATATGCTTTATAAATACATTCCTTACTAAAAAAATAGATTTATAGTATAAATGAGTTTATTGGGTCCACTATTTTCAACATTTAGACCTATACCTACGGGTTCTAGCGGTTCAAGAGCAAATTCTCAATTTTTAACTTCAAGGTCACGAGATGATTCACCAGATGCTACCAATACATCAAGTGAAAATGATAAAAACGCACCTAAGGAAAAAAGAAGTTTCTTCGGGTTTAGGAAGACAAATAAAATAGAAAAGGCGAAAAATATACCCGAAGCAATTGGTCGTATTTTAAACATACCCAAAGATAAAATTATAGTAAATAATAAAGCATATGCTGATAAAAAAGAGAAGGAGAAAAGAGAAAAAGAAGCGAACGATAAATTTAATCAGTATTTAAAAGAAACAGATAAAGGGACATCTGATGAAAATCAGACAAATGATTCTAATACAGATAGTCCTTCTGATAGTCCTTCTGATAGTCCTTCTGATAGTCCTTCTGATAGTCCTTCTGATAGTCCTTCTGATAGTTCGACTGCCATATCTCAGTCAACTACGGGTCCTTCCGGTAATTCAGAGGAAAGTACAACTCCTTCTGATAGTACATCACAAGGTGAATCATCTAGTAAAAAACAGTCAAAATCAGTTCCAATAGTATCTTCTTTTCAATTTGATCCTTCTATTGGCGAAGAACAACAAACCAAGATTAAGGGTGTTATTGGAAATTTAAACACTATGTTACGCCTTCCAGAACTTGGATTATTTGCTGATGATGAAATCGAAGGAAAAACAGATAGTGTTGTAACGGTTGAAAAAATAATTGATGATGATGGTGAAAAACAGAACCCACCAAAAGAAATTTATATAGAACCATTGATTCAAATAGTAGAATAATGATATTTATCATTGATTAATTTGTGACATCTTATTATACGAATAAAAATATGTCAGGATTTGATTTAAGTAAAACAGTAGATACTAGTCGATCTGTAGTAATTAATTATTTACCTTTGGGCATTACATCTATATTTAGAGATGATGTGAATCAATATATTACAGCAGATTGCGCCATTTCTTCTTCTTCCAACATTACGTATACTGATGGTGGAAATACAACTGAATATAAAGCCAACAAACTTTGGATTATTAGTAATTCCAACAATACTAAAATGAACGAAATTAATGGCGTTCAAGCAAACGCTCAATTAATTATTCGAAATGTCAACGCAAATGGTGACAAAACCCTTTTTATGTGTTTTCCATTAAATGTAGTGAATCCAGGTCCTCAGCGTGGTGCGATTGATAGTATTATTCGCGCAACTGCCGATAATGTCACACAAATGACAGTGAATTTAAACAATGATATTTTCCGCGAAACTGTACCTGATACAAAATATGTTGAATATACCAGCAATTTAGGAAACAACGCAACTGTTATTACTTTTGGACGCGCTTTAGAAATTATTTCTGTCAGCGTATTGAATTTACAAAACAATATAGATTTGTTCAATTTACAACCGGATCAATATAATATTCTTGGAGCACCTGTTCCAGGAGAATGGATGGAATGTGATTATGTTCCCATTGACTCCGATGAAGTTGCCGCATATAGTCTACCTGTAAGTAGTGGATTAGTCCAAGACAGTTCGGCAACAAATTCAATGAAAACCATGATGATGTTTATTGTGTTTATTTTGTTGGCAGTTGTTTGTTTTAGTATTATTCCTTTTAGTTATGTATTTTTACTACAATTTGTATTTTCATTTAGTGAAGTAGTAAACCCAATTGAACAACGCCAAACAATGAATCGTGTAAATCAACTAGTAGTAGTATTACTTGGATGCATTGCCGGGTATTGTTTATATATTGGTGTCTTGGGTGATCCAAATGTATATCCAAATTATGCTAATTATCTATTATATGGTATTCTGATTTGTGTTATTATGTTAGTTTCTTATTTGATTATTGAGTCCAAGAAATCTTTATCGAAAGACTGGCCAATTGATGAAATACAAAGCAGTCAGAAAAAGGTTTAAACTAGAACATAGGAGTTTTCTTCGTTTTCTTGGAAATATACCGAAAATAAATCAATAAATAGTTCCATATGGACATGAGGTTTTTGCTCCCATTCACTATAAAGTAATGCTTTTGTAGTAGGACGGTCTAAATTTAATAATCGATGAAGTGCCATAAGTCGTCGATCAATGGGTTTTAATGTCTTGGACAATGTGCGCGAAATTTGTTTCCAACGCCATTCAAATTGTAAAGTAGATTTCCAATCAGGAAATCCGGATACATGACAAACACGACACCATGATTTACCCGAAGCAACTTTTATACCTGTTGCGTGAGCCCCACCTTTGATTTCTTTGTTATGCTGTCTTAATCGTCGTTCTAAATCAACTGTAGCGCCAATATAAGTAGAACCATCTGTACAAAGTAAAAAATAAACAAACATGATTATATGTTACAGCATATAATAATATTGTCAACAAAGAATTAACATTCTAAAGTTTCCTCTAATTCCAATAAAATGTTCTTGGACTCTCCTTCTTTTGATTCTTTCGATTGGAGTAATTCTTTACAACCATCCTCAAAATTGATCGATACATCCCACCCTAAATCCTTCATTTTCTGATTACTAATATAATATCGTTTATCATTGAATGGGCGGTCTTGAATGTAAGTAATATGTTTCCCATATTGAGTTGTATGTTTGATATGTTTAATTAAAAATTTGGCAATTTCAAACACACTATATTCCATATGTTCGTCACATCCAATATTGTAAATTTCCCCTATTTCCCCCTTTTCCAAAATCATTTCAAATGCGCGTGCGGCGTCATAGGAATGTAAAAATGCACGTACGCAACTTCCATCCCCTTGGATAGTTACATTTTCGTTATTTTCAAGTAATTTTATGAATTTGGGAATCAATTTTTCCGGATATTGATTGGGTCCATATACGTTATTCCCGCGCGTAATAATAATGGGCATTTTAAAGGAGTGAAAATAGGATTGCGCAATTAATTCAGCACCTGCTTTGGTTGCCGCATATGGATTGGTCGGACATAAAATCGATTGTTCGGTCTTTTTTTTTTCATTCATATCCAAGAAGGATTCGCCGTATACTTCATCGGTTGAAACGTGAATAAATTTTTCAATATTGCCATATTTTCGACAACATTCTAACAAAATATGTGTGCCTAAAATATTGTCTTGACTATATTGAAGCGAATCTTCGAAAGAATTTTCAACATGGGATTGTGCGGCAAAATGTATGACTTCTTGGACTTGATATGTTTCTAAAATATGCTCCATAAAATCTATATTTGTGAGATTTCCTTTTATGAATTTATAATGCTTCGAACTTCGGATTTCAGGTAAAACATTCTCTTTATTTGCACAATAATAAAGAGCGTCTACATTAATAATGTTGTACTTTTCTTGCTTAAACACATAATTAATGAAATTCGATCCAATAAATCCACAACCGCCAGTGACTAATAAATTTTTCATTATAAAATAATAACATATAGAAAAGTTATTATTTTACCTAATGTTTATACCAGTGATAAATTAAAATGTTCCATTTTAATTCTTTAACGGTTTAAAAACTGGCGCTTCCAGCAACATTAGTGGAAACGGGTTTGTAAGAACTGTGAAGGAAATTGACAGGTTCGCTGCGTCCAATAGGTGCGCGTTCTTGGACAACTTCTTCTTCTAAAGTGGTTTCCTCCTTGATTTTAATATCAACAGTGCGAGGAGTTTCCGTAGGAGGAGTTGCTGAGTCTATTTGTTTCTGAACGTCGCGTTTCTTTGCGCCGGTTTCCTTTGTTTGCTGAACATAGTGACTTTTATTACGTACAGTAGCGCTACGTCTTAATAAAGTATAAGCAACAAATACAAAAAGTATTCCTAAAACAGGGTTTGTGTAAACAAACATGGCAACCATGGCACAAAACAATACTAAGAGTCCAAGGGGAGACTCAACGTAAGGAGAAAGGGTGCTAGGTGTAGTTACAGGGAAAACTAAATATAAAGCAAATACAATAAAGACTAGAATTTCAACAGGTTTTACCTTTTTCAACATGGAATTGAATTTCATTATATAGAATACGTGGATATTTTCTTAAAAAATATAGTTGTTACTAAATGTTTATATATTGGTAATATTTATACAATCAGTGGAAATATGATTTTATAAATTATGCGCGTTTTTTGTGACTACGTTTTTTATGTGTCTTGGATTTCTTATGACCTCTCTTTTTGCTTGTCTTGGATTTTTTGTCTCGCTTACCACCACATGTTTTCTTGGTGCGTCTCTTGCCGCCCACAGGATATATTGTTTGCCTTCGAGCACGACGTGATTTTGTACCAGGACTTCCATTAATACTCCCAGGACTTCCAGTAGGACTTCTTTCATTAACAGATTTTCTTGCTTCGTCTATCATTCTACCCATATCTATTCGAGCATCCGTGTCATCTCGTTCTTTTTGAACATCTGGAGGTAAAGGAGGAGAAGAATCAGGATCCATATTTATATATTATATAAGTAAAATAATGAAACGCATAAAAACAAAATTGAAAAATGTATAAACATAAAGTAATATATATTATTAACGAAATGTCACTACAATGGAAAAGAAAAATGATGTATAAAAAAAATAAAGCGAACGAAAAGAAGAAATATGAACCTTCTGAATCTTACAAAGAAGTTATACGCAATGGATCATATTTGGGAAAAAAAGGATATACTATAGCAAAAAGTCTATTAGAACCGAAAGATTTAGAATCTTTATATGATGAATTGAATGTAAAACCAATGACACCCGGTGTTTTATTCGGTGCTGCGCTAGATGAAGGATCCTTTCCAGTATATCGCGAAAATGATAAAAAAATATATATTCCACGATTCTTCGGAATCGAACGTTATGGACTTCCAAATAGATCGGAAATCACAAAAGGTGAGAATATTTCGTTGGAATTTCCTAAACCTCTTCGTGATTACCAGGACAAAATCATTGATGTTTATATGAAACATATCGACAACCATATATGCTGTGGATCCGAACAAAATGGCAATGGTGGTATACTCGAGGTTCCTTGTGGACGAGGAAAAACAGTCATGGCATTAAAAATTATATCGAATATAGGTAAGAAAACATTGATTATTGTTCATAAAGAATTCTTAATGAATCAATGGATTGAACGTATTGAGGAATTCTTGCCTGGAGCAACAGTTGGGAAAATACAAGGACCAATATTCGATGTGGAAGGAAAAGATATTGTTATTGGTATGTTACAAACGTTATATGATCGCGCACTTCCTGAAAACGCATTTGACTGTTTTGGTTTGACTATTATTGACGAGGTTCATCGCATAGGAAGTGAACAATTTTCCAAAACATTGTTGCGGGTTGCCAGTCCAAATATGTTAGGTATTTCGGCAACGGTAGATCGCAAAGATAAATTGACGTGTGTCTTGTATATGTTTATCGGACCAAAAATTTACACAGAACAGCGCAAAGATGAAGACCCGGTTTGTGTGCGTTCGATGGAATATATTAGTTCAGATCCGGAATTTAATGAAACCGAATATGATTTTAAAGGTCAAACTAAATACAGCACAATGATCTCAAAATTAAGCAATTTTGGTCCACGGAGTGATTTCATCGTAAAAGCAATTAAAGATTTAGTTGAGGAAAGTCGTGAAAAAGGCGAAGAAGCACAAATCATGGTTCTAGCACACACCCGTTCGTTATTAAAATACTTTTATGAATCAATTTCGCATAAAGGATTTGCGAGTGTGGGATATTATGTGGGAGGTATGAAACAACATGATTTACAAGAAACGGAGGGAAAACAAATCGTATTGGCAACATACGCAATGGCAGCTGAAGCACTAGATATTAAATCGTTGTCAATTTTGGTGATGGCAACACCTAAAACGGATATTACGCAATCAGTAGGACGTATTTTGCGAATGCGTCATGATAATCCAATTGTAGTAGATATTGTAGATCATCATGATGTATTTCAAAAACAATGGAAACAACGAAAAACATTTTATCGAAAATGTAATTACAGAATTATTGGAATTGATTCTATACGTTATAAAACAATGACTCTGGATTGGGCAAACGACAATACATGGACCAAACTGTTTGATCCAAAGAAGTGGAATAAAAAAGACGATGATGAATGTACAGGTGGTAATCCAATATTGAAGAAAAAATGTTTAATTTCCATTTCAGATTTGGATTTGAGCACAGATTCCTAACTTTAGTTATAAAATTGAAATCTCATAATAATGTATATTTTTTAATGCCTACAAAAAGAAATATTAGAAGTCAACATATACGAAAAACAAAACGAAAACTAGGAGGTTCGCCTGTTAAATCTACCTCTAAAAGTCCAATTATGACATCAACAACTATTGCTAGTGCTGTAAGTAAAATGACTACCAAAAGTGAAGCAGATGAAGTTGCGGAAACATTTTCAGAGAAAGCAGAAATAAGTGTTGAAGATACAACAACTGAAACACCCAAAAAATGTCGTAAAGATGTAGAAAACAATGGATTTGAATTAATATTTGCTTTGTGCGCTTGCGATTCCTCTATTGGAAATAAAAGTGACATAATGAATGCTACTTTTACGAACTACAATGGTAAGTTAATGGGGTGTAGTGAACCCGATTTTGAAAAATATAAGAAGGATGTGGACACACGAAAACCAAATGTGGTAGACAAATATATTCGTAATTTCAAATCCGCATTTTCAGATGTAGTAAATGATGAAGTAAAACATGTATATTTAGAAGGAAAAACGCTTACTACCCAAAAATTAAAAGATTTAAACAGAGGGTTTGATACAAAACAGGCTAAGTCGGATGTATATGTAGAAACCGAAAAAGAAATCATTGGTTTTAGTATTAAACAAGACAAATCATGTACAAAAACCAATTTCTCTGTCGAAAAAATGTTAGGTGAATTGATTAGCGATGCTCTTTTAAAGAAAAATTTCAAAAAAGAAATTGCTGATAAACGTAAAGAGGTATTGAAAGCGCACGGTATTGACAACAAAAATTTGAAAGATAATCGCGATAAAGCAAATGAAATATTTTATGATAGTTTGGAGCGAACAAATTTGTACTGGAACGCATTAAAAGAGCATTTAGATAATAATAGCGAAGCAATTAAAAACGAACTTATCAGAAATTTGTTTCCAACAAACTTGCCGTACAAACTCTATGAATTCGATGGTTCAACAATTGAAAAGTTGGATGTGTCAAGTGGTGATAAAACCGAATTTTATGAACACTCAAAATATTATTATGACGATAAAAATCGCCGCCGTAAGGCAGCCAAGATGTTTTATAAATTAGTTGTGAATGACAAAAAATATCGCATTGAAATTCGTTTCAAAGGAAACGCATGGTCAGGTGCTCCTCAATTTCAAACACATTATGATCCTCATGTTACACCAGAAGAAAATATAGAAGGAAAAAAAATATCTCCAAGTAAAACATCAACTCCTTAACCGAAACTAATATATTTGTTTAAATTATACATAATTGTATATTTTTAATACACGACTCATGACAAAATGAACCACATCAACATTGACCGCATTACCGAATTGTTTATACGCTATTTGATCACTTTCATGTAATTGGAAACTATCCGGAAAGGATTGAAGTCGGGCACATTCACGAGGTGTAATATGTCTTCGTTCTTTTGCGTATATAGGAGTTTGAACAATTGCTACTAATGTAGGAAAGTATTTGCTCTTTTTAACGCGAATTCCCGACTGACGAAATTGTATAAAATGGTTGAATATGGAATCGTTTTCCTTTTTGGGACCTGCTTGCCATTCCAATTTGGCATAAATTTCACGTTTAGACAATTTTGATTTATGTTTTTCGTACCACTTGTCCCATAACGTTTTATATTTTTGATAAATCGGTTTGTTTTTAGTAATATAATCTTGTTTCCATTGTGGTAATTTCGCAAATGCTTCTACACTGTAATCACTATTAAATTCATTACACAAAATAGTGGGACTCATGGATTGTCCAACGTCAAAATGTTTCACCATTTCATCCCAAATAGTCAAAATCTCTTCATGTTCAGGTGATATTTTATATTTTTTGGTTTTTCCCTTATCTGTTTCAATGATTCTTTTGAAATCAATAGGACCTTCAGGGGGAGTCATATCCAATTCTTTTGTTTTATCGTATAGATCATTACGAATACACACGAAAATTACGCGTTCACGTTGTTGAGGAACGCCTAATTGATGAGGACTCAATTCAAACGTCTCCACATGATATCCTGTATTTTGGATACATCCGACAATATGTTTGAATACTTCACCATTATCAATTTTTTTAATATGCTTGACGTTTTCTAGAAACATATAGGAAGGTTTCTTTTCGGAAGCAATTTCCAAAATATTTTCATATAATTGTCCACGTTTATCTCCAAATCCTCCTTTCTTTCCCGAATTGGAGAAACTTTGACATGGAAAACCGCCTGTTAGAATATCAAAATCCGGTATTGATTTAGGATCTATTTTTGTAATATCACCATGGGGTCTCAATCCATAATTTTTTTCATAAATATTGCGACAATGTTCGTCAATATCACTTGCAAACACACAGTGTCCACCTAATTTATTGAGTGCTTGATGAAATCCACCTACACCACAAAACAAATCAATGAATTTAAATTTCGCATCTTTTGGAACAGGAGGAATTACAATGGGTTTTGGTTTTTCTTGAGGAATTACATTAGACAATAGTTCAATAATTTGGGATTTATTTTTGGAAGAACATTTTTGGATATTGTGTTCTTTACACTTTTCCAATAACTCTTTTTTTGTCAATTTACTAAGATTTGTCATATTATATTGAATACATAAGAAATATTTATATGTATTCAATTTTATTTTTATAATTTATTTACGATTTGAACGGCGATTCTTTGTTTTGCGCTTTTTACGCCCGTATTTACAATGTTGCTTTTGCGAAAACCCACGAGGTTTGCGACAATTAATGGAACGTTTATATTTGGTGCTCCATTTTCTACGACGTATTGTACGTTTTTTTCCGCCATATACAGATGGAAATAATGTAGGATTATTTGTACCGCTTGCTAATGCTGGTTGTTTAGGGTCTAAATCATTATTACAATATGGGGGCAATGTTTTTTGTGTAGATTGAAAGTCTGCCATATATAAAATAGAAAGATTATAATTGACGAATATGGACAATTTGTCCACGTCCGTTAATTTCTCGAATAGGGCACCAGCGTTTAAATCTATGCGAATATACACATTCAAACGCGCATTTCTTGTCTAAATCTACATATTTATCAATACTACAATCTTCAAAATCTTCCTCATCGTCACTTTCTTCAAGTGCGTCTAAATTTTTGTTTTCTTTAATGTTGCGAAAAGTATAATTCATCATTTTACTTGTGTTATAATTTTGAATATAAGCAATACCGCAATATACTCGTTCTGACCCTTTTCCGAATGCGTATAAGTGATAAATATCGTTCTGTAAATCAGCTTTGATTTCAAACACAGTATGTTCCTTATATTGTGGTTTTGAATAATGAAAACGTGGAAGTTGAGGAGGAATAAAGAGCAAACTAGGGGGAATTTCAGGGTCTTGTTTGGAAAAATTAGGTAATATATTTTTGGACCAAGGAAAATTAATATAAGGTACTACGCGAGTATTTGAACGATGTTGTAAATGGTGAATATTATATGGTATGATAGATTTATAATTTTCTGGAATAGAATTTTGCTCACTACATATATTCCAAAATACGGGCATGATCACCGGAAAACGTTCGTTTTGATGAAACCAACATTCATTATTTAATAAATCCATTAAAAACCCATATTTTTCTTGAAATGGTTGTTTATATGTAGGAATGCCTTGATAATATAGTAAATCTTCAATCACGAAAAACTCACGGACATCAGGAATTTCACATAAACATCCATACAACAAAGTACCATAGGCAAAATTCTGGGGGGTTTTTTCATGAATCATTTTAACAGACGTTATTTTTTTATTTTTTCCTATTTCGAGTAATAAACATACATCTTTATTTTTAAAAAACGTGTACCATAACATTACTTTTTTACCATAAGGAATGGCAAATGTAACATCATATTGATTGGAAACTTTCTTATGTGAAATCGTTTCATAGGAAAGTTCAAATTGGGGGAGTCTTGAAATAATATCATTGGTTTGTTGAAAAGTAAGCGTTGAAAAGTTCATTGTGTATATACTTTATGTGCAAACCTTTAAATCACTTTAAAATATATTTTACATCATGTCGCCAGTAATCATCGAGTTCAGTTCTTCATTCATAGCAATCAAATCCGAGTTGGTTAATTTAATTTCTTGTTCTTCGTGTTTATCTTCTTGGACTTTATTATGTTGGTTATGAAAATCATCCATTAAATGTTGGTATTTCTTAATTTGGTGACCTACAATATCTTTTGTTTTCTTTGTGCTATAATTATCACGTAAATATTTAATTAATTGATCGACTAAATAAATAACTACAAAGCACATAATTATGGTGAATAAATAGGACATTATATAAGAAAAACAGAATACTATTTTCTTATATAAACTTATTTTTGAAAAGACACATGTTTGTTTCTTTTACGTTTTGTTTTACGGTTTTTCTTTCTATGTTTTTTTGTGCCACCTGTGTTTGATTCATTATTTTCAGGTGTTTCACTAAACTCATTAGGTCCTTCTTCGGATGCTCCACTAAAATCTTCGTTAGGTCCTTCTTCGGATGCTCCACTAAAATCTTCGTTAGGTCCTTCTTCGGATGCTCCACTAAAATCTTCGTTAGGTCCAGGTGCCATTGGACTTATATCATATGTATCACTATTTTCACCCATATTTGGTGTAATTTCATTAGTAGAATTTTGTGAAAAATCGGATCCATTCGATTCTAGTTTAGTAAGTTGATTTTTAAGTAATTCTTTGATTTCTTCTTGGAGTTGATCTATTTTTTCGCGCAATTGTTTGTTTTCGGCTAAAAGTTCATCGCATGGAACTTGAATGTTTACATTTGACGATTCCATTAAAGAATTATCATCATCAGCACTATCAACATCAGCACTATCAACATCAGCACTATCAACATCAGCACTATCAACATCAGCACTAGATTCATTTTCAGAAGCAGGTTGAGTCATATAACCTTGTACTTCGCTTGTAGCATCGCTTAATGATCGCCCCATTGTTTCACCAAGACCTTTTAGAATACCTTTTTTTTCTTCGCCCTCTTTTTCATCACCATCATCAGAATTATCAGTAGATTCTTCAGTTTTTTCTTTATTATCGTCATCATTACCAATAGGTGTTTCTGTTTCTTCTTTGCTATCAACCGGTGTTTCTGTTTCTTCTTCCTTTTTTTCTGATGTATCATTTTCAATATCTACAATATTTCCATCTCCATCTACCTTAGGTGAACCTGGAACTTCACCTCCTTTTAACATAGAAGTAAGTGAATCAAGAAAACCACCTCCTTTTTGTCCGTGATGTTTTGATGGCAATTTATACAATTTTTTCTGTGAAACATTTCTACCTTTTTTTGGTTTATAAATAGTTCTTTTGCTATTTGGCATTATATATTATTCATACAAAATTATTGATTATGTATAATATATATTTTGAAAGATATATAAATACAATTCCTAAATAGTTCAATAAGCATGGTACAAATAGTAATTGTTGAAAAATCAGGAGTATTAAAGGAACTAAATATAAAACAATATGATAATGAATATTTGTGTAAAAAGGCGGGATTTAAAAGTTCGAAGGATTTTAAAGCGCAAACATGTTGGAAACAAGAAAATATGGAAGTATATTTGTATGGAAAAACGGAAGGGCGCGCTGGTCAAGAAAACAAATACGACATGCCACCTCCGGTCGATAATACGTTATTTTTCGGATCATGTCTACTATTAATGAAACAAAGTAACAAAGAAGTTGATTTGACACTAAAAACATGGAAACAAATATACGAAAACTTATTTGGCGGATTTGAGGATATTGGTGATGAAGACGAAGAAGAAGACGAAGAAGACGATGAAGATGCTGATTTACCTCAAACAAAGGATGGTTATGCTAAAGACGGGTTTGTGGTAGACGAAGACGAAGACGCAGACGAAGACGAAGACGAAGATGATATAGACGAAGACGAAAATGAAGACGAAGATGAAATTGATGAAGATGATACAAATGATGAAGATGATACAAATGATGAAGATGAAGATAGTCCACCTAAACGTGTCCAACCTAAACGAAAGGCAAAGAAACAAGAAAATAACATCTTTATTTCGGTTCAAAACGCATTGGAAGATGAATTTCTAAATTGTGAAAGTGAACTTAGTGAAGAAGAATATGTGTAAATACAAAATTGATTTAAATACAACAACTATTTATTCATTATAAATCAAGGTTATAATGAGTAAAATAACAAATTCCACAGTGTTTCGCGAAAATATTCGCAAGAAATTCCACCCATTATTGGATTTGGAGGAAAATGACGCAATTAATTTGGAAAAAGGAGTATTTAATTATGCGATTCAAGAAGCAACTCGAAAAAAAATTGTTAAAAAGTGGGAAAATCCACAGTTTGTGTCATTGTATATTGATCGCCTTCGTTCGATTTATATGAATTTAAAGAATGAAAATTTTATGATCCAAGTGCGAAATCGTGAAATTGATCCGAAGAAGTTGGCATTTATGACACATCATGAGTACAAACCGGAAAAGTGGCAAAAATTAATTGAGAAAAAGATGATCCGCGATGCTTCCAAATACGAGGATAATAATCAAGCGTCCACAAATATGTATACATGTCGCAAATGCAAATCCAGTCGTTGTACGT
>Ga0257110_1000523_pt1 | contig 18475 bp, 11 predicted proteins | sample LP_taG_7_FD_190184 | JGI IMG/M metagenome (GOLD analysis project Ga0257110, IMG submission 190184) | Marine microbial communities from Northeast Subartic Pacific Ocean, Canada - LP_J_2015_P26_10m | ecosystem: Environmental > Aquatic > Marine > Oceanic | place: Canada: Northeast Subartic Pacific...
GTTCTGATGTAGATACTGAGTTTGCTGCTAAATGGTCTGCTGTTAGTAAACCAGTAGCAACCATTCCAACTGCGTTAATAGCATTATCTGCTACTTTTGCCGCTGTTACTGAATCTGCCGCTAATTTAGCTGTTGTTACTTGAAGTGCGCCGATATGGATAGTGTCTATACTACCAGTAATAAGTTCCGCGCTATCTACTGAGTTAGCTCCTAGCTGTGTAAGAGTAACACTTCCGTCAGGAATTTTAGCTGCTGTAATAGAGTTGTCTGCTATGTCAGCTGTTACGATTGTTCCATTTACTATTTTTGCTGAAGTTATAGAGTTGTCTGCTAAATCGTTTGTTACGATTGTGCCAGTAGCTATATGGTCTGAAACTACAACTCCGGAAGGGAGTTTAGCTGCCGTAATAGCATTATCGGCTAGTTTGTCTGTTGTTACAACGCCATCAGCTATATGTATAGTATCTATACTACCAGTTACTAGCTCTGCGCTGTCTATTGAGTTAGAGGCTATTTGATCCCCTGTTACTTGGTCGTCATCAATATGCTGAGTTAAAATAGCGTTGTTGGCTATTTTTGCACCAGTTACTGAAGTTGCTGATAAATGTAGAGTATCTATACTACCAGTTACTAGTTCTGCGGTGTCTACTGAGTTAGCCCCTAGCTGTGTGACTGTAATGCTTCCATCAGCTATATGATGAGCTGTAACTGCATTTTGTGCAATGTAGTTAGTAGTAATAACATTTGCTGCTAATTTAGCTGTTGTTACTTGTGCATTTGCAATATGGGCAGTATCAATACTACCGTCTACTAATTCGCTAGAGTCTACTGAATCTGCTGCCATTAAGTCTGCTGTAATAGTTCCACTTGGAATTTGTACTGCTGTGACTGAGTTTTGTGCAAGTGTTTCTGTTACTACAGAGTTAGTTGCCATTTTTACGCTGTTAATAGCGTTTGCCGCTATCTTAACTGTAGTTACTGAGTCAGTTGCTAGTTTAGCCGCTGTTACTTGAATTGCTGCAATATGTATAGTGTCTATACTGCCTGATACTAGCTGAGCTGAGTCTACTGAGTTAGAAGCTATAGCTGCTCCGTCAATTGAGTTATCTGCTACTGCCGTAACGGCTGATGCTTGTAATTGTGCTGCGGCAATAGCATTTGTTGCTACCTCCGCTGTTCCTACCGCGTTTGCTGCAATTTCTGATGAGCCGACTGCATTCCCAGCGATCTCACTCGCAGTAATAGAGTTACTTACAATTTCTGTAGTCCCTACTGCGTTTGCCTCAAGCGTGGAGACTAAGTGATTTTCCTTTCCTATGAGTGCCATGTTATGTCTGCTCCAGATACGATAGAGTTACATCTATCGAGCTTGCAACGTTTGATTGTACTTTGATAATATCACCTGCTTCTAAAACAACTTTACCGTCACCACCTATAACTACAACCGAAGTACCACTTGGTATGGGACTTGATTTAATTATCGTGGCGTGATGAGATGCACTAGAGTCAAAAAACTCTACTGTAGCTTCGATCATTCCTCCACTTTGGTTACATACATAACAACCAATAACGGTTGATGTAGTATTAGAAGGGCAGGTATAAACACTTGCTAAAGAAGTGCCTACATTAACTGATGTTACTGTTTTAAATGCTGATGCCATGTTGCTATCCTAATGCTATACTAAGTGCTAAGATGTCATCTTCTGTAGCAATAGCTTCTGAATGAGAAGCTACTATTACTATATTTCCACCTGAGTCTTTAGTATAAATCTTTTTGTTGGCCACATTCATAGCTATCTCATGAGTTGCTAGATCACTAGAACTCGGAGCAGCGCCTGATGATTCTGACCTTTTAATTTTAATTACTTGTGCCACTAGAAAGTACCTCCATCTAGTGTATTAGACCATGCGACTGTAGAGGACGCTCCTACTTGGAGTAATTGTCCTACGCTGTTCGTTGAGTCGTATGAACCTATTGATAGTTTAGCATAACCGCCATTGGCACCACCGGCACCATATAGAAGATCTCCATTAGCTGTTGCTGAAATACCTTTTAGACTTAAGTTTGCTCCACTATTATGTGAAATTGTTTTATTGTCTACATCTACTGCAAGAGTATTCCCTGTTTTTGTAAGGGCGTTACCTGCATCAATTTGACCTGCTCCTGAGAACTGTGTGAATACTAAGTTACTTGTTCCTAGAGTTGCTGTTCCTGTTACTGAAGTAAGAACGTATGCATTGTCTGCGTTACTTGAACCTGCTTCTACAAAACAGAACATTCCGCCTGAAACTTCATCGTTTGAGTCGGCGTCTATTCCTCTTGTTAGTATACCTGCTACACCTACTGCTGGAGCGGTTGTAACTTTATATAGACCATTTTGTGTTTGAGTAGTCTGATCTTTAATAAGAACTCTATCGTTAAGTGCTAAGTTAACACCATCAACTGCTTGAACGCCTGTAGCGTCATATGTAAGAGTTCCTGCACCATTGTTATATGTTGCTACTATATTAGCTGTTGAAGCTAATTTAACTGAGTCTTTAATATCGAGTGCTTGTTTAACACTATCGACATATGCTTTTGTAGTTGCATCTGTACTTGCTGTTGGAGTACCTACGTTAGTTACTCTGTTAGTACCCATGTCCACAGTCTGTGAACCGGCTACTGTAAAGCCTCCATCAAAGTCTGCTGAAGGTGTAAATGTTGCAGTACCTGTAACAGTAACGGTGTCTGCACCTGCGTTACCTAAAGTAACATTACCGTTTAGAGTTGTATTGCCATCTACATTAAGTGTAGAATCTAAATCAACTGCGTCTTGTACATTCATTGTACCAGCTACTACTGTATTACCAGAACCTGATGCTACTGTTAATTTGTTTGTGCCTACTAAGAAGTTTCCACTAGTTACGTTTACTGTACCTGTGTCCATATCTTTTCCTACAACTACTTTCTCGCTAGAGTTGGTAGTTACAAATTTAAGGTATGAATTTCCTGCTTCTTTGAAGTCAATCGCTGCCGCATTATTATCGGGCATTGTGATTGAGTTTGCCTGTCCATCAAGGTCAAGTGTTCCACCATGCGTAAGTACTAAATTACTTGTCGCTGCTAGAGTTAAGTTACCTGATGACGTGCTTATTGTATTGCTAGAGCCAGTTACAACTATGTTGCCTGACTTTAATTGGTCTATCTTACTGTTAGCGTCAACTACTACTGCTGAACTTGCTGTTAGCGTACCAGCCGCGTGATCTAACATTTCAACGTATAGAGCACCGCCGATTGCAGTTACTGCGCTAGAGGAAGGGTGACCAATAAATAGCTTATTACTATTAGAAGAATATGCTAACTCACCAGCACCAAGAGAACCCGGTGCGGAAGTGCTATTACTTCGTTTAATTTTTATTACTTGTGCCATTATTGTTTCCTGTTAGAGCTTAAAAGCTCCCTGCGTCTATAGTGTCTGAGTCCGCTGAATCGTTACCAATCATTACTGGAACGAAATTAAATGTTCCCGTTGACGTTTCTCTATAGATCTTTAACTGATTATCGTCAGTATCATAAAAAAAGTCACCTTCTGCTAGGTTGGTTGTACCTGCAGTTGGCGCTGTAGTTTGTACCCAAAGTTGATCAGATAACTGTAATAGTGCCTGCTCTACTGTGGACGCTGTTGAGATCGTTCTCGCAGCGTTTGAAAAAGTAATACCTTGTGCATCTGTTGCCGCTCCAGCAATCGCTGCTGAAATCTGAATAGTAGTAGTATTATTAGTTACTCCTATTGCTGTAGTTTGAGGTGTTATTGTTAGAGTAGTTGCCATTATCTAGTGACTTCTGGAGTAACTCTCGCTACACCCTGTAGTAATCGTGTTACTGTGCTATTTTGTGTATTTACTAATTCTAAATCGTAATAATATTTGCCTGAAGCAATACCTGCAGTGATTGAATTACCTAATTGCATAGTTAATGTACCACCGGAAGCATTAGTTATGGTGCAAGTGAAAGTCGCTGTCTTTGTTCCAGACGTTGGGGAAGGGCGAAGTTGTGCCCTCGCTGTATGTGTAGCGATGGGTAATGCTGATCCGTCCTCTGATAACGCTATTTGAATAGAGAAATCAGATCCTTGGTCAATAACGATATCGTAAGTTCCTGCTGCCATAATTAAATATTATACTCCTATTGTTAAATTATACTAAAAATCTATGGAAATGTCAAGAACTAAATTTGGAACGTCAGTAATTTTGGTATGCTCTAGCTCTATTTATTCAATTCACAGAAAAATAACCAAAAATTAGTGGTGGTGGTTTTCTCTAGATTAAGAGTATGCCCAAGTTACTGAAGACCAGTCTGAGTCTCCCGCTTTCAAAGTTCTATATTGTGCTATAGTAGCTTCGTTGTATTCTAGGTTTTGAGCTTCTAAGTGAAAGTCGCCCGGACTTGTCGTTGTGGTTCCTGTTAAATCAAACCCTAAGTCGTCCCATTTTGTTCTTGTTGAAGATACTGCGGTATTGTGCCCAGCGTTACCAGGAGCTTGAAACCACGCGTTTATGTGTGTAAGATTCCATCTCTCCATCATTCCTAGTGTCATTATATTATGATCTGAGAAATATCCCTTACCTCTATGTGTAGGGTCAACTATTCCAAATCTTACATTCATCTTACCTGCTTCTGCTCCGAATACCCAAGTGCTAGTTCCTATAGCTGTGCCATCTTTTTCTGAAACATAAGTTGCTATTTGGAGATTCTCTCCTGTATATGTATGTATATTTGTTTCATTGAAGTTGTCATTGTTTAATAACATTCTACTAAATCTATTTAGTCTTGCTATGTATGTTTTACTTCCTTGTGGAAAGTCTTTCCAACATCTCATAAAGAAGTCTTGATCTGACGCAGTTTCTGTAAGAGGTCTAAACTTCCACCCATTACTTGCTGTGCATATTGTTGTTGTTGCCATGCTATCTCCTAGTCTTTACTATTATGTACTAACATGCCGTCTACATAATAGGTGTGTTTGTTATCAACTGTAATATTCCATACAGTTTGTTTTTCGTCAATTCTGTTAATTATGTCTATAGAACCATTAGTAGTCATATCGCCTATTTCTATTTGTTTAGGCTCTAGTTCTATTTTATGACCAAATAACTGATGTTCCCTATAGTACTCTCCTGGGTCAATACAAGACCAGCCTTTATCTTCTATCCATACTGGGTGTCCTGCTGTAATCTGTATATCATTTAGCTTGTACCAATAATCAACTTCAAATGATTCTTTCTTAGTAACTGTACCGCCTTTTATGTTTTGTCCTACTTTTAAACTTTCGATAGCTTGTTGTCCTTCTTCTAAGTCTACGAGAGTGCCAGGAAGGAAACAGCCTCCGCCGCCTCCACCGCCGCCTCCACCGCCGCCTCCAGAAGAACTTGTATCAATAATAAAACAACTCATTGTAACTGTAAGTCCGCTTTGCGTATGTGTAACAGTAATACTTTTATTTGTTGCAGCAGTAAAGGTAGCTGGACTAAATGACCATGCATCTGCTCCTGTACCTGTATTTGTAAGTGCAAATCCTTCACTACCCGAGCCTGTATTTGCTCGAACATTGTCGCCATCTCTAAGCCATGTATAAGTACAACTTTGAGAAGATACACTATCTAATGGGTGGTCAACTGTGATTGTACCTGTTGTGTTATTTGCAGTATAGCTAGAGCCGTCTGTTGTGTTGAAGGAACTAACTGCCGAACCGGTAGATACACCAATACTATTAAACTCAAAGTCTGCTGTTTTTGTAATTGTAGAACTACCTGCTAACATTGCATCAGTAATAGAAACTGAAGCATTCGCATAAGCTGCCGCAGTATAACCTGCTAAGCTTGTTATGTTAAAGTCACTTGCAGAATACTGAGTGTCTGTGTTTGTTAAAGTTACATTACCACCCGCACCTCTAGTAAATGTGATTGTCTCTCCAGACTTAGAAACTCCTGTCGGTACTCCAGTAGGAAGCACATATTTGTTTGCGTCTGTTGCCCCTGTATAGCCTAGCCCACTTAAAGATATTTGATCGTTAGCGTAGCCTCCTTCAGTAAATCCTCCTAAGTCTGTTATGTTAAAGTCACCTGCAGAATAAGTATTGTTTGAATTTACAGACTGTAGTACCCAACTTGTGCCATTACTTATATATAACTCATTTGGTGTTAGTCCCGTTCTTGTGTATTGAGAAGCCAGAGGATTTGGACTTGGAGTAGTATTATTATTCGGTACAGTAGTACCTGTTGTAAATGTAGGTAATATTATTTGAGAGTTTAGGTAATTATTGTTAGTTAATCCTAAGACTCCTAATCCTGATGAACCTAAATTTAAATTAAATTCTCCACTAAATATGCCTGGTAAAGTATAGTCAAAGTCTCCTAAATAAAATTGTGGAGCTGTCCATGTAATGGTAGAACTATCTGCGGGGGTTGTCCCATTTATAAACCAGATACTCTTGCCAGCAGCAGCTGTTGGAACAGTAGCTGTCCATGATCCTGGAGTCGTGTCTGTTCCTGAGCTCGGCGTAGCAGGTGGATTATACCCACTCTGTAAGTAATACGCTACGTGTGAAGAAGCTCCACTAGGCCCTGTTGGACCCGGCCCTCCGTCTGTTCGTCGTGAATATATTGCAGGAGTAGACCATGCACTATCTTGCGGGCTCGCTCCATCACTAGTAAAGGTTCTTGTTGCAACATATACAATATCTCCATTTGCGCTTAAAGCTGGGACTGAAAAAGACCAGTCCGTATTTCCTGTTAATGGATTTGCAAAACTACCTGCTGTAGTGCTGGTTAAAGAAGTATCATTTTTCTTATATAAATTAGCTTGTCTTATTCCCTGGTTTGTAATTGTAGTTCCATCTACTCTTTCAGCGTAGACTGCGGGGGTTGACCAGCTTGACTGTTGCGGACTTTGTCCATCACTTGTAAAAATACGAGTTGCTACATATACTTCATCACCATTTGTAGTAATTGCTGGAACACTAAATGACCAACTGCTGTTTCCACTTAATGGATCAGCAAAAGTTCCTGAACTTGCTGATATAGTAGAACTATTTTTTCTAAATATACTTGGTTGCCTTTGGTTTTGTGCTGGTGTTCCGTCGACTCCTGTTTTTGATTTAGTAAGACTTTGTACTTTGCTAAAACTAAAACTTTTATTAGCACCAGTTTTACCTGATATGGTATAAACTATTGAATATAAATCTGTTGCTGTTGCAGGAGTATGGTTAGCTACACGTGCAAATCGTAGTGGGGCACTTCCTTGTGAGCTTATTGCTCCTGTGCCACTAAGACTGCCATTTCCAGAAATACTAACATTGTATTTACCTCTAGTAGCAGTACTTGTTGAAAAGTCGAGTAGAGTTGACCCCTCGAATACTTTAATATCTGTGCCACTTCCTGTTATATCAGAAACAGCTCCGTTAGTTGCTGCAGGGTATACATGAGCTTCGTTTGTAAGTAGTGGAGTTATCTGATTATCTAAACCATCGACAATTTCTAGTGTGGTAGAATCTGATGCACCTCCATCATTAGCATGTAGTGTATAAGTAACAGTCATACCATCTACTACATTTGCAGAAGTAACTACGCAACTTGGAGCTGCGTGAGCGTTATCTATACTAGTTAGTGTGCCCGCGCTTGTTGACCAAACACCGTTTGTTGTTGTATTTGATGTTGAGCCTCTAATTGTAATCGAAGCAGGAGATACTATTTTTGAAAAGCCACTTGATCCGCCTAACCCTGATTCGCCTTCTGCAAAGAATAATTGAAAGAATATTTGGGCACTTGGAGTAACTACTACTATTTTAGCATTGTCTCCTGCTCCACCTGTTGCTCCTTGTTGTGACTTACTGAAAGTCTGTGAGGTAGTAACTGTTTGTATACTCTCGCAGAGTACTGCGTATTCTATTTCTGCCGTATTTGCTGACATACCGCTGTGATCACTGAATCTTACAGTATCGTTAGTTGTGGTCTTTGTTACAATACTTGGGGAACTATCAACTGTTATATTTGTGTCGCTAGTGACAGTTACTTTAAACTGTCCTGAACTTGGTGTGCCTGTAGTAGCTGTTAATGCGGTGCTTCCTTTAAATACTCGTATGTCTGTTCCTGAGCCTGTATGAGTTACTGCACCAGCAGTTGTTGTTGGAAGAGTGTGCGCATTATTACTGTTAATAACTGTGTACGCATCAGTACCATCTTTGACTCCATATACAGTAACTATATCAGTTGCTATTACAGTACCGTCAGTAGCACCATCTCTTAATCGAACTCTAATTATTACTAGGTCTCCATTAGCTGGTTCGTCTGCGTCCGCAAGTGTAAATGTGCCTGTAGTTGTGTTTTGCTTAGGTGTAAAAGTACCATTATTATTAGTATCTACATCAAAATCATAGTATGCATCGCCACTTAATTCTGAACCATTTTGAACTTCAGTACTTAATATAATTGTAGTAGATTCTGTACCTGCTTGTGTATAAGGAACTACATGCTTATTAGCTAGTAGCTTAATTGTTACAGCACTTGAGCCTGTTCCGTTTACTCCTGCATTTGCTTTTGCAAAGGAGAGTACTCTATCGGTAATTGTTTCACCATTAGATAAGTCTGTAATTCTAAGAGTTACTGAACCAGAAGATACTGAATCTAAAGAGTTATCATCAATAGTAATCTGTCCTGCACCACTAATATTTATATCTGCATTATTTGCAAAGCCTACCTTGCTTACAAAAGTTATACCAAATGTATTCTGTGCAGTTCCACTAGCTGCATACGCGTATGCTGTTGATCCTTTCTTTACTGTAAAGTCACAAGTATATGCTGTGTAGTTGCTTTGTGTAATTGTACCTGTAGCACTTGCAGCAAAAGTATGAGACTCATTAGTACCAAATACACTATATCCTGGCTCTCCTTGTGAGGAGCCAAAGGTTTGTAAAGTATATGCATTACTACCGTCTTTGACAACTTTACCCATGATTGTATCATTTTTGTAGTCGGCTAAGAAATTAGGTTTTGAGAACGCTTGGTTATCGCCATTTACAATAGTATCCCTAGTAGGTTGGAAAGTGAATAGTTCAGAGTCACTTGTAAAACGTTTTACTCTATGATATCGTGTATTGCTACCTTTAGTATACTTGAATACGTTTCCAACTGCAAGTTCACCATCAAAGTTTGTACTGTCTAATCCTGTGAATTTTCTAGGTGAAGCGCTAGTACTTGCTGTGAGTGTTCCTGTTGCAGTAGCAAACACACTACTTCCTACAGGGTAAAACTGTCCAGATACTGTATCAAATGCAATTGCTTTAAATGTATTTGCAGAATGGTCAAAGAATACATAACCTGTATTTGCACCATTATTATCTGAGTTACTTCCTGTTAAACCAGTAAAGTCTAGCTGTGCTTGACCAGTAACTGCATGTTCATTTCTGCCGTCATTGTGTTGGTAGTTAGCAGGAGAAAAACTTATTGTGCCTGCACCTAAACTAAATCCACCACTTATATTTCCTATAAAGTTTATAAAATGATTACTGGTACCTATGCTTCCTTCTGCTGGCCCTACTGCTCTATTGAAGTCAATATTTATTGCTCCACTATCTGTGTAATCACTTCGTACTCCATTTAAACTAATAGTATAGATTCTAAAATAGTAAGTGCCACTTAAAATATTATCTGCAAGTAACTCTATAGAAGTATTAGGAGTATTACCTACTCCTAGGTATTTCTCATTATCCTTTGAGTACTCTACTTGGTACTCTCTAAGTGAAGAATAAAGACTACCATCGGCATTAGTAGCTGGATCCCAGGTTATTGTTAAAGAGTTAACCGTACCTCCAGTACTTGAAGCTTTGATTACGGGGTCCGCATCAATGTCTGTTACAGCAGGAACGTCTTTAAAACTGTCGGGTAAGTATATCGTCCTGTACTGTGTTAGTGCTTCATTTTTATCAATTGCATCAAATTTACTAGCATTGTATTCTAGTGCTGTTATCTCGTATAAGTTTCTATCTTTTTCAACTGAGTTTATTAGTCTAAATAATTTAGCTTCTTGTTTTGTTTTACCTGTCTGTAAAGCTGCTCTAGATATTACCCAGATAGCTTCGTGGTCAGGAGCAGAGTCGTATGCTGAGCCTACGCTTAATGTTTTTCCGCCATTACTTGTGCCACTTAAAGTTTGAGTTTCTGTGTAAGTATACGGTGTCCACTGAATAAATACTAAGTTGTTGCTGTCATCTTGTTGTTTAGCAGCATCTTCTTCACTTGCTATACTTGGGATTGATTGTCCTCGTACATATGCTGTTCCACCAATTGTAGCTTGGTCTTGTGCTAGTAATCCTTGATAGTCTACATGAGTTACAGTAAGTCTATAGTCTGCTGCAACATACCCTGTCTCTATTGAGAAAGCTCTATCTATGTTAACTGCTGTAGTACTAGAACTAGAAGAAACTCTTCCGCCCCAAGACTTTCCTTCTTTGTTTTGGTCAATAACCTGTACAATATCGCCAGGTCGCAAAAAGGCTGCGTTCAAAGAAGTTTCGAACGTTACAGTATTTGTATTCAGATTATTTGTGAGTAACTTCCATTTACCCAACCTTCTTGCTTGACCTCTTGAAGTACAACCAAATGCTGTGGTTGACTCTGGTTTTATAAATTCGTCATCTTTTTGTAAAACTTCTTCTAGTTCTACAATTTCAGTTCTACTTCTATAGTAGTCTTGGGGGTTGTTCCAATTGACCATAATAGAATTTGTTCGTGTTTTGTTTGCTGTTCCTTCGTACTTAAACTCTCCGTTTATTACGTTAGCATTTGTAAATTGGTACACAGCATCTTTTTCTGAGTCCTGTACAATATAAGCCTCTCCGTTTAACCAGTAAGTCATTCCTCGGAATATACTTGTTACGTCATTAAGTACTTTGTAAGCTTCTTGTTTTCCGCTAATTACCAAGTTTGCACTAAATCTAGGTTCGTGTTGCCCACTACTTCCGCTTGGGATATAGTTGGTATCTGATGTACAATGTATACTTAGTAAGTCTGCTGCTGCAACACCTGCTGGAACCAGCTCGTCACAGTACCTAGCTATTTGGAATAACTCCCATTTATTTACTTGATGTTGGCTAAGATAATTACCTAATCCATAAATCTTGTTAATAACTAAATCATTGTATACCCATGCTGGGTTATTACACCAAGACTGGTAAAACTGTCCGTTCCAATCTTGCTCTTGTGTCTGCATTACGCCAGTAGTTATATGACGTCTATAGTTAGCTGGGATTAGAACTTGAGAACTGGCTGTTATTGTTCCTGAATCTCCATCACCATTTGTTATAGTTCCTGTTATAGCACTACTACTAGCTGCTACGTTTCTGACATAAAGTGTATTACTGACTTTTTTGTCTACTATACCGCCCGCAAATAACTTAACTGTCTTTGTTCCAGTACAAGTAGTTGAGGTTAGGGTAGCATGGTCGCCTGCTCCTGAGTCCGCAGTTTCGTCCCAAGGTTTATTTAATGTATAAGTAAAAGTAGTAGAAGAAGTAGCTGTACATACAAAAGTTCCTTCATAAAACTCTTCATCTTGAGAAGCTGAAGTAAATATCTCTGCTGAAAAAGTTTCATTAGTAACTACGCCATGAGCTGGTACAGTTACGGTTGCAGTGAAACCTTCGTCTGCTGTTCCGGAAGCTACAATAGAACTTGCAGTTACTGTTTGACCAAGTATATCTCCGACTGCAAAAGCACTTGCATTACTTAAAGTAAGCTTTCTACCATTATAGTCAATTGGAAAATGATTACTAGGAATTTGTATGAGTTTTCCATCAATCTCATAACCTCTTGAAGGGACGCTACTAAATGCTTCCGCATCTATCACTCCACCTACATAGGCAGTATAAGGGTACTCTAACTTATCGGCAATTGAAGCTTCTATGCTATCTATGTATATTGCATTTTGTATCTCAACTGCATCAGAACTTTGCGGACTTGCAGTTTTCTTTGTAACTTTTAAAGCCCAATCAGTAAGTCCATTATACCCATCTATGAATGATTTATACTTTTCAATATTAAAACCAAAAGTATGAGCATACTTACCACTAACCTTTCCATTAAAGCCAGTATCAAATACATTTACAGATTTAGATACTCCATTAATATCTGTCCACATAAAGTCAATAGTAAAGTAAACAACAGTAGTATTGATGTCTCCTTTGTTATCTCCTGTCTTAGTAATTTTAGACATACCTGTAGTAGACATAGTAATTTTTACATAGTCAGTTTGAGTTTTTTCAAATGTTCCGCTAGAGATAGTATGATATTGGGGTTCTCCCTCTAGTAGTTCTGCACTTCCAATATCTGAAGTAAAAGCTGCACTTGGGTATTCTGCAAAGAAATCTGCATCAACTACTTGCTCCGCGTCTCCATTTTTGGTTAGCACAGTAAAGTTATTGAAGTTTGTAGTGGCACTAATTTTACCTGTGGCTACGTTAACATTTCTTAGTCTTACCTCATCAACAAGTATAGAGCCGTCTCCATATACAAGACCTTTAATCGGCCCTTCTGCAATAGCATCTATAAAAGCAGCACTTTGTCTTGCAAACATATTATCGTCTGCTTCAAACGTAGTTCCGCCTCCTCCTTTTCCTTTGGATCCTCGAATCATTATTAACTTAGATTTACTCATTATAATCCTCTAACATTAATCTGGTCTTGCCACGAATAAGTAGTTGTATTTTGATTTGTTCCTGACTTACTTCCGTCTGTTCTAAAGTCTGGTATACCGACCATCTTTCTTCCTGCTGTTAGTTTCTGTCTTGATGTGTTTGTAAAAAGTGAAGCAGATATTGTCTTTGAACCAACAATTGCTCTACCGTACACGAGAGGTATTGGTTCGCCTTGTTTAACTGTATTAACTGGTCCACCGAATAAATAGTTTTCAGCACCTTCTCCTGCTGATCCGTCAGGTACATCTGGTGCAAGCATCATTGCAGCTCCTCCCAATAGTAGTCCCATTCCTAACATTCCTAGTCCTTGTGTTGCTAAAATTGCTGTTGATGAAGTACCGGCTAGAGTTGCTGCGGCTCCTATACCAATCGTAGACCCTGCTGCTAGTGTTCCACCTGCGGCTGTTACTGCGGCAGCTTGTGCTGCTGTTGCTACTGTTCCTGCGGTTGCTGCACCTGCGGTACTAGCTCCCATAAACCCAGGCACAAATCCTGCTCCCAAACCACCTGTCATAGCTACAAGAGTAACTCCAAGTACCATCATAAGTGCGGAGCTTTTTGAACCCCCGATTACTGGTACAAAAGTATAAGACTGCGTTTGACTGGCATCATTTATGACTAGCTCTTCTAACATATCTATAGGCTCATTATCTATGAGTACTTCATACCCCTGTATTCCTTCTGATGCAGTAAGAAATTGACGCATACCAGGACGCTGTGCCATAATAGCCGTAAGTGCTTCGGAAGGAGTACTAACTGCTAGTTCCCACTCTTCTCCGAATTTTTGACCTAGTGGTCCTTCTAAATATACTTTTCTCATTGTCTACTCTTATGTCTTATTATAAGCCTGGTTATTTGTTTCCATATTCCATTATAGTTGTCTCTACATGATAATCTGTTTGGTGCATGATGAAGCATTCTACCACGTCCTACGTATATTCCTGCGTGGTTGGCAACATCTGAGTTTAGAGCCATTAAAATGACGTCATCTACCTGTAGGCTATTATCTGTTACTACAGAAAAACCTTCTCTCTCGAAATTCTCTACATATAGATTCTTTCCCTTTTCCCAAAATTCCCACTCATACTCATATGGCTTAATGTTTATTCCTTGTGGCTCGAAATAGTCTTGAAGGATAGTGAAACAATCATGTACGCCATAGACGAAAGGTCTTCCCAGTATTTCATGAGTTCTTTCGCTCGGTTCCAATTTTATCCATGAGTCATTTTCTCCAAAAATATACCACGGAATTCCTAATTTATCACACGCAGCTCGGTCTAGAGGACTTGGTGTTGGGTCGCCGTAAGGGTGACTATGTACCACGCCTATAATATCTCCATTATCTGCTACTGCTTTATAGTCTAAAGGGTCGATAATAAAATCGTTCTTTGGAGTCTCTGCTTTATTTTCGCAGGGAGTCCATTTTATTCGTCCACGCTTTACTGAAATTAGTCCGCAAGCTTCTTTATCTCCCTCTGACCATACGTGTTGTTTTATATCTTCTAGTACTGATTCAATCATTAATACAATGCTGCTCCTGGGAAACCACCAAATGGTAGCGCCACATTTCTTGTTGTTCTTCCTAATTCTACGGTTAAGGCTGCTCCTGAGCCTCCTCCGCCACTTAAACTAGCTGTCGGAGTAGAAGTATACCCTGAACCACTATTCGTTACTGTAACTTTAGTAACCTTGCCACCAGATACTGTTGCTGTCGCGGCTCCGTTAGTACCGCCGCCACCTGAAATGGACACAGAAGGAGCACTTGTATACCCACTTCCTCCACCAGCTACTCCATTTACCATATCTACTTTTATTCTTGCTATTCCATTTGGTGTTGTTGGTTCGTGTCCGTAACGGATTGCACATGAGTTTAATCTCTTACCGCACACATCTCCAAATTCCCAATATGAAATATTAGTAGGTCTTATAACATCATCAGCCGTATCTGAAGCTGCAACATTATGAGCTGTTATACATCTATATAAAGTAATTCTAGATTGATTTAGATATCCAACAGTATTGCCATCGTCATATAGATTAAAAGAACTACCTACTGGTATTATACATCTAATAGTTGTAGTACCTACATTATCTACATCTAGGGGTACTGCTTTAAAGTCCTGTGTAAACCCTTTTGCAAGAACGGTATCACTAGTAGTAACTCCATGACCTGCGGCAACAGTAAAAGTAACATTATTAGTACCAGACTGAGCTCGAGTTACGCCTACCAATCCACCTAAGGGTCTTTGATATTCTACGTAGTCTCCTACGCTGTACGAAGCTGTTCCAAAAAAATTACTTGCCGTGCTTAACTGTCCTGACCAAGTACTAAAACTATTAACTCTATTGTCATCTTTATCAAAGTAAAGTGGAGTACCTGAAGCTAAGCCTGTGATATTAGTGGGTCTACTATCCGATGCCCAGTCACAACCACCTTGGTCACTATCTTTATATTTCCAAGGACAGCGTGCTGCAATAATTTGTCGCCTAGGTAACTTTACACCTTGTACGTCAAATGCACTTGTTAGTTCAAATTCTACCATTATAGCAGTTTCTGCCGCTTTACGCTCTATATAGTATACATCTCGATTAAATTCTACAGGAGGATTAGTTGATAAATACTTTTCTAAAGTTCTTCTACGAATTACTCTTGCTCCTACTAAGTCATCAAAGTTACTTAAGTTAGCACTCCAATACTGATTTATATTTGCAAATCTAACTGTAGGTCGTGCTAAAGAACCTGAACCTTTTACTTCCCAGCCTTCTGATTCTACTGGAAACGCACTATAAGTTTGTTGTCCGTAATGTCCAGAAGTTGTTGAGCCAAAGTTATCTTCGTCCAATAAGCTGTACCATGTTATATCTGCTGCCCCATTTGAGCCGTCATGAAAGTATAGCTTATCCACACCAGCACCCCCAATATCACTATCAGGTAGTAAGACTTCAAAAACGGTTATTAAACCGCTTGATTGGGATTGATTCTGTAGGTCACTTACTAACGAATTGTTAGTACCTACGATTGGTTGGCTCATGCTTCAAAAACCTCTCTTGCTGTGCAAACTAAAGTATAATAATTATCGTATGTTAAAGCTCTACTATACCCTTGTAGTATAACTGTGACAGTCTCCTCGCCATCAACTGCATTAGGTACTGTTAGTTTTGCAGTATCTACTTCTGCAAGAGTATTCATAAATTTGTATAATTTATCTATATCTTCTTTAGTTCTGTTATTGAATGACATTCCCCACTCTCTAGGAGTATTGTTTATACCGTCTCTAACTCTCATTTCATAGCCATCGCCGAATTGTGCTTTTAGTACTCGAGGCTTAGCACTCTGTTGTATTCCTCTATCGTACCCTACTTTTGCACTAAAACCTGTTATATTTGTACCTGCAGAAACTGTGCCTCCGCCTGTTTGTATTGTGTTTGTTGCTATTCCTAGTGCCATTATCCTCTACCTTTTGTACCTTGAGGATTTAATAGTCCACCTGGTCTCATTTCTTGTTGTAAATGTTGTTGTACTAACCCGCCGATTGATCTTCCGAGTCCTTGCATTCCGTCACCTGTTACTGATGAACCGCCACCGCCACTCATATTAATACTAACGTTAACAGTATTACCACCGCCACCGCCGCCTCGCATTTCTACAGGAATACTTCTGTCATTTCCTAATGGAACTACAGCTTCTCTACCGTGTAATGTAGCCATGTATCCTGAGTTCGGTCCGTCTGCAACTCCGCCATATGCATACCCTTTGCTTCCGCCTGTCATTTCTCCACCATACCTACCACCTTGTAGCATACTCATTACAGTAGAGCCCCCAGGCATAAAAGCCATCATCATTTTTAAAGCTGCTGCTTTAAGAAACATTGCTGCTAAGTCTGCTAGTACTGATTTGGCAAGGTCTTTCATGGAATCTTTAAATGACTTACTTCCATCGATTAGTGCCTGGAACATAGAAGTAAACCCATTAGACAAAGTATCTGCTATGCCTTGGGCAAGTTCAGTTTCAATTGCAAGATTTTTAGTTTCAATTGCTGCTTCGGCTAAGTTTAATTTAGCTTGTTTAAAATTCTGTTCTAGTTCGTCGCTTTGTTCAACAGTTAATTTAAGTGTTTTCATATTATCTTCAAAGAACTTCTCTTTATCGGTACTATCTATGAATCCCTGACTAGTCGTGATGGTGTCGCTTTTCATCTGCGTCTCTAGAGCTTTCTTGAGTCCTGCGTCACTTCCAACACCTAGTTTCTTTAGTTGTTTGTTATACTCTTGACTAGCAGGATTTATATCTAATCCGCCACCAAAAAGTGCACTAAAATCTGTACGTCCCTTATTCATCAGTCCAATGAACCCCTTTCCAAGAAGTTTATCCATAGCTCCTTCTCTAGAGTTTTGTAAAACGGTGTCTAGGTTTGAAATTTCAAATCCAATATCTTTAAGAGTAGTTCTCATTCTTCCTAGCTTTTCTTCATCTCCGGTATAGTCTCCCACAACATCACCAATAGAAAATTTAGCATTGACATCGGTATCGTATTCACCACCTGAATTATCTACTACTTTTCCGCCTACTTTTACTATTACACCTTTAGTCATTGCTCCGACCTTACCGTGCTCTGCTTCATAGTTATCTATTGCTTTTTGAGCTGCGGCTTGTTTATTAAGGAGAACATCTCTTTTATAATGTTGTACCATTAGTGTATACATTTTTGCGTATCTGTCTTCTTCATAAGAAAGAGAATCATTACTTAGATTTTTTGCTTCTTCACTCGCATCTGCTATTCTTAAGTTTAATCTTACTAATTTTTCACTGCTACGTACTTGATCTTCTTTTGTCTGTGCTGCTGCTCTACTATCTCTTGCTTGCCTTTCTGCATTATCCGTAAGTTGTCTTTCGATTCTTAATAGTTCATTTGCTTGTCTGAGACCTTCTTCAGCTCCCGCTATCTTCTGGGCGTCACCTTCTCCTCCTTCACCAGTGGAGACTTCGTCTCTAGCCATTACAAGCATTAATTGCGCACTCATTACTGATTGTCTTGCTTTTTCTAGTTTTAGTAACTGGGCTTCTTGTTTAATAGTTATTTGTTTTTTCTTAATTTCTGCAACAGTACCATAAGCAGCGTTTGCAGCTTTCATCTTATTCTTCATTAGCGCTCTGGTTAAGTCTAATTCATCTGATTGAATAAGATTTATTCTAGCTTCTACTGCTTCTGCATTTTTAACAATTTCTAGTTTGTTATTATACGCAATTAAAGTATCGCCTAGAAGTTCATTTGTCTTTTGTATTACCTTTTCATTTTCTAGAAGTTTCTTTTTGACTTCTTCTAATTGATCAAAATAACCGCCAGCTAGTGGTGGAAGAATACCTCCTGGGCCTCTTCTTTCGCCTCTTTTCAATCCGCCAATAGTACTTTCTATTTTGGCTTCTTGTTTTTTTAATCTTTTTCGCTCTTCCATCTGTTCCGCAGTACCAATGCTGGATCCAAAGAAAGTCTTCTTATCTGTAAATTTCGCACCACCAGCCGCATCAAAACTAAAGTCTTGGCCAGGATTCTTTGATATAAGATTCTCTTTTTGACCAGCTAATTGTGAACGAGCTTCACTTAAGTACCCTGAAAATGCTAATTGTAAGTCTGCTCCTTTTAATTGCTTAACTCCGCCTATTCCTCTTTGAATTGCTTGGGATAACTGCTTTTGTGCTTGTGAAAACTTTGACGCGGCATGAGCACCTGAAACCATAGTTTTTATTAAAC